>Ga0335071_10000584_pt1 | contig 40042 bp, 35 predicted proteins | sample Lox_Sample_15_FD_206724 | JGI IMG/M metagenome (GOLD analysis project Ga0335071, IMG submission 206724) | Soil microbial communities from Loxahatchee National Wildlife Refuge, Florida, United States - Lox_Sample_1.5 | ecosystem: Environmental > Terrestrial > Soil > Wetlands | place: USA... | reverse complement strand
AGGTATTTTCGGGCCCTTCTTTCGCTCGAAATCAGCTTGTAGTAAGAATTCAACTCCATGCGGCACCCTTAACATAGGTGCCAGAATGGGATCAATTACCATAAAAAAAGACACGCCCTTTGCTGCTTTGGATCATGCCAGAGGCCCGAAGAACCTCATTCCAGGCGAGAAAAAGACGAGAATGTTGAGATAATACTATCAAACCTGAAAAGGGCAAGTATGATTTTTCGGAATCGAAGATTGGAATAAAAATAAGACAAAAGTCTTATGCAGGACACCATTGCCTTGCATCGCTCACGCACGCAATCCATTCTTCTTACTGCTGCAAAGCAGCATCAGCCGGCCTCCAGATGACCCCCATGGCCCGCTCGAGGGCCGCCAGCGCGATCTGATAATCGCTCAGGGCGTTGGAGTAGGAGGCGCGGGCAAAGGTCAGGAGCGTGAGGGCATCGAGGACGTCGGTCATCCTGGATACCTGTTCCCGGTAGCGCTCCTGGTTGATCCGGTAGTTCTCCTCGGCCTGCTCGATCGACGTCTGCGTCACGGCAATGAGTTTCTCGGCCTCCTTCACCGCGAGCCATGCATTCTTCACTTCAAGGGAAACCTGGTCTTTCACGTTGGTTAGCGTGTTTACGGCCTGTTTCTCCTGGCTGACGCTTGCATCGCGGGCGTACTTCGTCCGGCCCCACTCCCAGAGGTCCCACGATGCCACGGCCATGACAGTCCAGTTGTCCGGATTCTTGAAGGCAGAACCATTGAGATCGGCCGTGTCGCCGTAACGCTGGTAGCTTCCGACCAGATTGACCGATGGGTAGAACTCGCTCTCCACAACCTTTACTTTTTTCCCCGCCTGTTCGGCTTTCAGGGCAGAGGCCTGGATCTCCGGCCGGTTGTTCATGGCAGCCTCCAGGCACTCGTCAAAGGCCTTACCGTAGGGTTTGTAATCGAGGATGTCGACGACCGCGACGGGTGTGCTGATCGGGCGCCGAAGGATCGTATTGAACCGCGCATGGGCCTCTTCCAGGCGGTTCTCGGACCGTACAAGAGACTGGGTGCCGTCGGCGAGCCTCACCTCGGCCTGCAGGTAATCGTTGCGGGGAACGAGTCCGACCTCGTAGAAGTTCTTCGCGAGATCCTTCTGGGCGATGAACTGCTCCACAGACTGTTTCGCCACTCCGACCAGGCGTTCTGCCTTGATAATGGTGAAGTAGGACCGTCTCACTTCCAGCACAATGTCCTGAACCGTGCCTATCTCTTCGTGCTTCGAGGCGTCGACCCCCAGCCGGCTGATGTCGTAGTTCGCCTCGAGCCGACCGCCCGTGAAGAGGGGCTGCCTGGCATCGAGGGACCAAGTGTAGTTGTCCTGCGTTCCGATCGTCAAGTAACTGAACGGGGAGGGAGGCAGCTGCTTGAGGTACGGCGCCGGGTCGTTATGGGTGTAATTGTATGTCGTGCTGAGCTTCGGGAGAAACCCCGTAAAGGCCTCCTTCTTCCGCGCCTCCGACACGGCCACGCCTTCCCGGGCCGACTGGATGATGACACTCTGCTTCAGGGCGATATCAATGCTCTGCTCGAGCGTCAGCGGCACCCCGGCCTCCTGCGCCCAGGCTGAACGGACGATGATCAGCATCAGAAACACACTGGTTATTATTCCAGCCCGGATCGACTGCTTCATGGCCTCCACCTCGCTTCTCGAGTCTTTGTCCCTTATTTTGTAGCCTTTAGCCTTTGGCCTGCCGGCTTCGCCGGCTTAATCCAGCCTCTTCCTGAACCGCCCCACGGCCCCTGCGAACACAACCATCCCCATGATGATAAGCGCCACGTACTGAGGCCACAGGACGTTCATCCCCACACCCTTGAGAAAGAGGCCTCGAATGATGACGATCATGTAGCGCAGGGGGTCCAGGTAGGTCATCCACTGCACGACAAGCGGCATGTTTTCGATGGGGAAAACAAATCCGGAGAGCATGAAGAAGGGCACGATGAAGAAGAAGGTCGTCATCATGGCCTGCTGTTGAGTGGCCGAGATGGTGGAGACGAAGAGCCCGATGCCCAGCGTGCTGAGGAGAAAGAGGCATACACCCAGGAACATCAGCATCACGCTTCCCCGCATGGGGATGTCGAACCAGAAAACGGCAAAGAGACTCACCGCCACCATCTGCGCAAGCGAGATCAGAATGTAGGGGATCGTCTTGCCGAGGATGAGCTCGAAGGACCGCATGGGCGTCACGATGAGCTGCTCCATGGTCCCCACCTCCTTTTCCTTGATGATCGCCATGGAGGTAAAGAGAAGCGAGATGATCATGATCAGCACGGCCACAATGCCCGGCACGAAGAAGTCCCGGCTCTCGAGGTTGGGGTTGTACCACGTACGCACTCGGGCATCGATCCGGCCGTAATCGATCCGCTGCGGGACGAGCTGCAGCAGAAATTCCTGGTTCAGTCTCTCGAGGACCTGGAGCGTGTAGGCGATCCGCACCCCGGCTAGGTTGCTCATGCTCCCGTCGGCCAGCACCTGGATAGCCGCCGTCTCGCCCTTGCGGATGCGATCGCTGAAGTCGGGCCCGATTTTGATGGCGATGTCCACCTTGCGACGAAGCAGAAGCTCCTCGAGCTCTCGAGGATCGTTCACCCTGTAAGTAATCCGGAAGATCGGGCTGCCTTGCAGATAATCGCTGACCAGCCGGCTTTCCTTTGTCCGGGACTGATCGAGAAGGCCGACCTTGATGTCCCTCACGTCCGTGGAGATGACGTAGCCGAAGATGAGGAGCTGGACGAAGGGCATGACGACGAGAAGGGACCTGTTCTTCCTGTCCCGGAAGAGCTGGATGAACTCCTTTCTTACGATTTCGCGGATTCGTATCCAGTTCATCCTAGAGCCCCTCCTTTCTCATCTTGATGACAGCCGCAGCGGCCATCACGAGAAACATGAAGAGCAGCACCCCGTAACTGGGCCAGAGATAGCCAATGCCAACGTCTCTCAAAAAGAGCCCGTTCATGATGTCGATGTAATAGGTTGCGGGAACGATCTTCGTCACGAACTGGAGGGCGGCCGGCATGTTCTCCACGGGGAACACGAAGTTCGAGAGCAGCAGCGCCGGCAGGTACGAAACGAGCAACGCGATCTGGTTGGCCACGAGCTGGGATTTCGTGGCAATCGAGATGAACAGCCCCAGTCCCAGCGCAACCGCCAGGTAGAGCGATGAGGCCAGGATCAGAAGCCAGAAGCTCCCTTTCATGACCACCCCGAAGAGCAGCTGCCCCATGAGCAGGGCCACGAGGACATCCGTCATCGCAATGAGGAAATAGGGAATCGCCTTGCCGGTGAGGAACTCCACGGCGTTGATCGGCAGGGACCGGATGGTCTCTAGGGTCCCGTTCTCGTATTCCCTCGCGATGACGAGCGAGGTCAGCATGGCCCCCACGATCATGATGATGACAGCAATGATGCCGGGAACGATGAAATTGCGGCTCTCGAGCTCCTCATTGAACCAGACCCGGACGCGGCCTTCCACTGGCGTATGCAGGCCTTCAAGCCCCTGCCGGCTGAGAAAGTCGGCGAGCAGTCGCGAGTTGTATCGCTCGACAAAGGAGGTAATGTAACCACGGGAAATGGTACCGATGTTCGGGTCGCTGGCGTCGATCAGGACCTGCAGGGGCGCGTCCCGGTTCGAGCGGATGGCTTCGGTCCACCGCGGCGGGATGACGAGCGCGATCGTCGCCTTTCCGGCATCGAGCCAGGTTGCGGCGGCGCGTTCATCCGGCAGATAGCTCACCAGGTCAAAGTAGGCCGAAGCACCGAGGCGGCTCGCGAAATCCCGGGAAAGATCCGTGCGATCGTGATCGACAACGACGACCTTCACATTGTCCACGTCGAGAGAGAGCGCATAGCCGAAAAGCAGAATGAGCAGCAGCGGTAATGCGAAAGCCATGTACAGGCTGCGATAGTCCCGGACGATGTGGTAGAACTCCTTCCGGGCCACGGCCTGTATGTTTCGGGGATGGATGAGCATCGCTGTCTATTCCGTCTGTTCCGTCGATACGGTCTGTTCCGTCATGCCTTGTTCCGACACCCTGGTCCCTAGTCCCTGCCCGGCTTTGTCATCAACCGGATGAACGCATCATTGAGTGTTGCCTTCGGCTCCCCGGGACAGGTCTCTTCGATGATCTCACGGGGGCTTCCGATGGCAACGATTCTTCCCTCGTTGATCATGACGATCCGGTTGCAGTTCAGGGCTTCGTCCATGTAATGCGTCGTGACAAAGATAGTGACCCCTTCCACGGCCCGTTTGCCGATGAACTCCCAGAAGTGCCGCCGGGTGATGGGATCGACGCCGGAGGTGGGTTCATCCAGGAAGAGGATCTCTGGCCGGTGAAGAAGCGCGCAGGCGAGTGCCAGGCGCTGACGCCAACCGGTCGGAAGCTCGCGGGTGAGCCGATCCCGCATCTCTTCCAGGTGGGCCATTCTCAGGGCCCAGTCGGTGCGTTCCATCCAATCGCTCTCGGGCACGCTGTAGATTCCCAGATAGAACCGGATGTTTTCGGCGGGCGTGAGATCCTCGTAGAGAGAGAATTTCTGGGACATGTACCCGATGGTCTGCTTGATCGACTCGGACTGGCGCACGACGTCATAGCCCGCCACACGGCCCGAACCGGCCGACGGGGTGATGATGCCGCAGAGCATGCGGATGGTGGTCGATTTCCCTGCACCGTTGGGACCGAGGAACCCAAAAATTTCCCCCCGGTCAATAGAAAAGCTGACACGATCGACGGCCACGAAATCGCCGAAGCGCTTCTCCAGCTCCTGCACGGAGACAATCGACGTTCCTTTTTCCCCATGGCGTGCCTCAACCGGTTGCTGATTCTGAATATTCATGGATCCCCGCTGCCGACACTAGGCCGTGAATGTTTGCTTTGCCGCTTCATCGTCCATGTCCTCAATGCGCCGGATCATGGCCTCCTCCAGGCTCTCATATGATGACCGGATCTCGCCGGGTGAGCCTTCTGCCAGAATACGGGAGCGGTGCATCAGGACCAGCCGATCGCATTTTTCCCCCTCGTCGAGGTAGGCCGTCGACACGACGATCGTCATCCCCGAGCGCTTCATCTCCAGGAGAATTTCCCAGAACTCCTGACGGGAGACGGGATCGACGCCATTGGTCGGCTCGTCGAGGATCAGGATCCGAGGTTCGTGCACCAGCACGCAGGCAAGCCCCAGCTTCTGCTTCATTCCCCCTGAGAGCTTTCCTGCCGGTCGGTCGACAAAAGGAAGAAGGTTCGAGAAACCGAGGTAGCGCTCGCGGCGCGTTCCCCTCTCCCGGCCCGGAATCCCAAAGATGTCCATGAAGAAGGTGAGGTTCTCGTCCACTGTAAGATCGGCGTACAGACCGAACCGCTGGGGCATGTAACCGATGAGCCGCTTGACCTCGCTGCGTTTGCCGACGGCGTCAAGTCCCCCCATAATGATCTTGCCCGCGCCCGGTGGAACCATGGTAGCCATCATTCGGAGCAGCGTCGACTTGCCCGCGCCGTCGGACCCCACGAGCCCGAAGATCGTGCCCTCCTCGATCGCCAACGACACGTCCTGAACGGCCACAACTTGCCCGAACCGGCAGGAGACGTTCTCAACTTCGATGATGTTCTTTCCTTTCATCACCGCTCCATTCTCGCGGATGTCGCAGCGGGATTTCGAAGTCGAAGTTGGGCGTTTTTCGCTAACCGTCCTCGGCGAAGCGGAGCGTCTGCAGCGCAAACTGTCTGAGCCCGAAGGGCGAGTTTTTGCGTCTGCAGCGCAGCAAGCCTTAGAACGGTCGAATGACGCCCATTCGACGAGGAATTCTGCTGCGACACCAGTCTCACTTCAACCATGCATCCGCCGGCATGCCCGTCTTCAGCTCCAGGTTCGGGTTTATAATGGTGACTTCCACCAGATAGACGAGCTTCACCCGCTCTTTCTGGGTCTGGATAATTTTCGGGGTGAATTCCCCTTCGGGAGAAATGAAGGTCACCGTTCCCTCGAATGTTTTTCCGGGAAGACTGTCCACCTTCACATCGGCCTTCTGACCCGGTTTGACCTTGCCGATCTCCGTTTCAGCCACGTAGATCTTGACCTTCACCGAGGAGAGATCGGAGAGCGTGATCGCCTGACGCGTTTGGGTCGCCGCCTCACCGGGCTCGATGTTCTTGCTCGTGACGATCCCCGAAAACGGCGCCCGGAGCTGCGTCCGGTCAAATTGGATGCGGGCTTGTTCGAGGGCGGCTTGGGATGCGGCCACCTGGGCCCCGGCGGACTCCACCTCCCGCTCCGTGACACCGATTCGTCCCAGGTTACTCTTGGCCTGTCTGAGGATCGCCTCGGCCTCCGCAACCCTTGCTCGGGCTGTGTCGTAGGTGAGGGTCACCCCCTCCCACTCCTTCTTGGAGACGACTTGCCGTGAGTAGAGCTGGTCATAGCGCTCCTTGTTCGACTTCGCCTCCGCGAGGACGTCCCGGGCGCTCGCCAGGGATGCCTCGGCCCGCACGACATCATCGGGCAGTGTCTTGCGCGCGATATCGAGCTGAGCAGAGAGCTGACCCAGGCCCTTTTCCGATCTCTCGAGATTGGCCTGCGCCTGGTCACGGGCCGCTGCGAACTCAGCGGGATCGAGCTCCGCCAGAATCTGGTCCTTTTCCACTTTCTGACCCTCGGTGACGAGAACACGAGACACCTTCCCCGCCACCTGAAAGGCCAGGTTCGAGATGGTTGCAGCCTCGACGGTCCCCGAGTAGGTGAGATCCTCCCCCTTCATCTTCTGCTGCCCGAGATAAACCATGATGCCAACACCGAGAAGCAGAGCGACAAACGCGATGATGATGACTTTTTTCTTTTTCAACGAAGGCCTCCTCAGATGGCTAGTCTGTTGGATGGGTTCTGTTTATCCGGCCTGGATCCCCCGCGCTTCAATGGTTGTCTTTTCCGGTGATGGCCGTTCGCCGACCGATTCACGACGGTCCCCTCGATGAACAATTTCACGAATTCTTCGGAAAACCGGTCGGCACGTCTCCCTCTTCCGGCAGTTCCCAGAAAGAATCCCAGAAAGTTGACGTACGCAAACAACGAACCCAAGAATGCCTTGGCACCCGCGTCGGGATCAAAATCTCGGAGAATTCCCCTGACCTGCAACTGCCGGAAATAATCGGCCAGCATCCTGATCATTTCCCCGATAAAATCCCGGAATATTCTCTTCACGCGGGACGGGTAGAGATGACGTTCCGCCAGCATGATCCGGATGAGATCCTTGCGCTCACCGAGCTTCTCCAGGAATCGCCGTGCTATCTCGAGCAGCGTCTCTTCGTAGCCGGCATGCTCGAGCTCGGGCAACAGTTCCTTTAATGCCGGCAGGAAGGAATAGCGCCGGATCACTTCCTCAAAAAGTACCTTCTTCGACGGGAAATGCCTGAAGAGGGTCACCTCGGCCACTCCCGCCTCCCGGGCGATCTCCCGCGTTGTCGCTCCGAGAAACCCCTTTTGAGAAAAGAGTTTCAGCGACGCTTCAAGAATCCGGTCTCGTGTGTGTTCCGCACCCATGTTAGTAAGTACTTACTAACAAAATAATGCGGAGGCTGTCAAGACAAAATAGGAAAGGCGGGGGGCTGAGAAAAGAATGGAGGATCCGTGGAGCAGCTCCGGATGCAGAGAAGAGCCAACGACGGATCGTCCCTGCAGGCGGCGGGCTTCGATATGCCCCGCTGCCATGCAGCACGACCGGGAAGACCGCTTGCCGTTGCTCACCGCAGGAGAGTCGATTGCCCTTGCAGAAAACTTCTCCGGGTTCCCTCTGGAGCGTTGCCGTGGGGAACCCGTCGCGACCGGGGCGGTCCGGAGATTATTCCTGGATGTCGAAGTGCCGATCGAGGCGCATGGTCTTCAACAGCCCGATGATTTCCTTCGAGATGTTGATGATGGCGAGCCGGCCCTGTTTCTTCTTGAGCGCGTTGTGGGCCGCAATCAGGACACCCAGCCCGATCGAGTCGATCATCTGCACACGGGCCAGATCGATCGTCACGTCCGTAACGCCCTCCTCGATCAGGGACCATAGATTGCGCCTGAGTTCCTGGGCGTAGGAGGCGACAATGTCGCGGTCCGGTGCGATCAGCGTCTGCTTCTCTTGTTTGATTGCCTCTTCCATGAAACCTCCTGTTGGTTCGGTTTTTTCAGTCGAGGAAGGACGCGCTCGTCATGCGCTGCGCCAGAAGACGGCGAGCCGATTCCCCTTGTCGTTATATTGAAACCCGGAGGAATAGAGCGTCATGATGGCCATCCCCCGGCCGCACTCGGAGGCGATGTCGGGCACCTCCGTGGAAAGACTCTTCCAATCGAACCCGTCGCCGTCATCCTCCACCTCCATGGTGAGCGTACTCGATTCGAAGCGAAGACTGTAGCGGACCTGCGAGTCCTCGTCGTGGCGGCTCCCATAAAGCACCGCATTGGTGAGGGCTTCTCGCATGATGAGAAGCACCCCGAAGGAATTCACCGCCACAGCGTTTTCCTGCAGGAAGCGCTCCGTCTCCTCACCCGCTCGGTCGATGTACCGGAGCTTCGGGGACAGGAGAATATCCAGTCTTCCCGCGGTTCGATTCACTTCAAAACGATCCATGCAACCCATTCCATCGAAACAGACTCGATTCCCCCTCCGCGCTTCCCGCGAAGACGTCCGTCAGACCTCCGTCCCCAGCAGCAGGACGTCATCCTGCAAGCGTTTGCGGTCCGGACAGATCAGCGAGACGATTTCATGGACGGCCTTCTCGACGGGAAGATCCCTCGTATCGACGCAGCAGGCCATGAGGGCATCAAGCCCATCCTCCCGGCTGCGGGGATCCTCCCCGAACACTTCCAGCAGGCCGTCCGTGAAGAGAAAGATTCGGTCTCCCGACCGGACCTTCACGGAGAGCGGCTCGAAAACGACATCCTCGAAAACGCCCAGGATGTCGCCGTCGGCGGCGAGCGGCTCAATGACCCCGTCGTGGCGGAGATGCAGCACGGGCAGGTGGCCGGCATTGACAAGGGTCAACTCCGGGATCCGACGGTCGAGCCTTGCGTAGACGCCGGTGAGGTGCTCACCGTTTTTCATCAGGCTCGTGAACACCCGGTTGATGACCCGCATCGTCTCTTCGGGGGGGATCTGCGGCCCGATGTTCTGGCTAATCAGGGCCTTCAGGGCAAAGGTGTTGTAGGAGGCCCGGATGTCATGCCCGCTGATATCGGCGGCGAAATACCCGAAGACCCCGTCCGCCACGGGAAAGACGTCATAGAAATCGCCCCCGGCCTCGATGATGGGGATGTAGTTCACGCCGAAACTTGCATCGGGAAATTCCACCGGTCTCGGCAGGATCGCCTGCTGAGCTTCGTGGACCTGCTTGAGCTTGGCGGCCTGCAGTTCGATGATCGTCCGATAGGCATCCCTCGTTTCGAGGTGCCGGCCCACGCGTGCGAGCACTTCCGTCTTGTCAAAGGGCTTCGTCATGTAGTCCACGGCCCCGATCTTGAGGCCTGTCACCTTGCTCTCCACATCCGTTTTCGCCGACAGGAAAATAATCGGGATGTGCGCCGTCCGCGGATCCTTCTTCATTTTCTCGCAGGATTCGAAGCCGCTCTCCCCCGGCATCATGATGTCCAACAGGATCAGATCCGGCAAGCGCGACACGGCGAGTTCCCTTCCGGTGGGGCCATTTTCGGCCGTTAGCGTCTGGTAGCCCGCGGCACTCAGGATTTTTTCCAGGAGCCGGAGATTCACAGGGTGATCGTCGACAATCAGGATCGTCCCCTTACTTCCCGTGTTTCCCCGGATTTCCCTCTGTGCGGTCGACATCGATTCGTTTCCCTGGCGGTTTGCCGTCACGCCCGGATGCCCCTGGCATGGCCCGGTTCGCCGCCGTTTCCTTTCTTTCGCCCGTCGTTCCCGGTGAGCACCGACTTGACGCTCCGGGAGAGCTGCAGCATGTTAAAAGGTTTCTGGATAAAGCCGCTGCACCCTCGCTCGAGGATCTGTGTGGCCTCCCCGTCAATGCTGTACCCCGACAGCAAGAGCACCTTCACATCGGGGTTGATCGCCTTCATGAAGTCAAAGGCCTGCCCGCCGCCCATCTTGGGCATGACGATGTCCAGCAGCACCAGGTCGATCTCGTCGTGGCGGCCGCGGTAAATTTCGACGGCTTCCTCGCCGTCTCGCGCCGTGAGAACCCGGTAGCCCATGGTCTGCAGGAGGTCGCGGCCGATTTCGAGCATCATCTGCTCGTCGTCCACGAGCAGGACGGTTTCGCTGCCTCGCTTGATCGGCTCGTTCGCCTCGCCGCCGTTGCGAACGACGGCCTTGTCGGTTGCCGCCAGATAAATCCGGAATGTGCTCCCCGTTCCCTTTTCCGATTCCACATCGATGAACCCGCCATGCCCCTTGATGATGCCGTAGACGGAGGCCAGCCCCAAACCGGTTCCTCGTCCCATCTCTTTGGTCGTGAAGAAGGGCTCGAAGATCCGCTCCATGGTCTTCTTGTCCATGCCCGAGCCGTTGTCCGTCACGGTGAGCATGACGTAGTTGCCGGGTTTGGGATTGTAGAGTTTGCCCTTCATGGCCTGATGGTCCGTATTGGCCGTAGTCACAATGAGGCTTCCACTGCCGGTCATGGCGTCGGCGGCATTGACAAAGAGGTTCATGAGGACCTGCTCAACCTGTCCCGCGTCGGCCTCAATGGCATACAGATCGTGGGCGAGTTCCTGGTGGATGAGGATGTCCTTGCGGGTCCGATTGAAGGTCTCGCAGGCCTCTTGAACGAGCAGGTTGAGATCGACGGGTCTCACCTCGTATCGGCCCTTGCGGGCGTAGCCGAGAAGCTGCGCCGTGAGCCGTGAGCCGCTCTGAACCTGTTTCTCGATGCCCTTCAGCCGTTCGTAGAAGGGGTGTTTCGGGTCGAGGTCAAAGAGCATGAGCGAGATGTTTCCCTGGACGACCATGAGGAGATTGTTGAAATCGTGGGCGATGCCGCCGGCCAGCGTCCCGACGGCCTCCATCCGCTGTGCGAGTTGGAACTGGGCCTCGATCCGGCGGTGCTCGCTCACATCGTTGAGGACCATGATGAGGGTGCGCTTCATCTCGTCCCGGATCGGCAGCAGCTTGACCATGAACTCCCGATCGTTGAGTTTCACGGGGTCGTCGGCGGCCACCATGCTCGCTTCTGCCGTCACCCGGTCAATCATCTCCCGCACCCGGTCGCGCTCCCGGGTGTTGAAGAGGCCCAACACGCTCGAGGCCAGCAGCTTTTGCTCCGGAATGCCGGTCAGCGAAATGGCTGCCGGATTGGCAAACACGATGCGGCCGCCCGGGGTGATCTCCAGGATGCCCTCGGAGAGACTGCCCAGCACCACCTCATAATGCTTCCAGATGGAGAGAAGTTCCTTGGTGATCTGCCGCGAGTAGAGATTTTCGGTCCCGAAGATGCGTCCCTGCGTTTCGCGCGTCCTGCCCTGTTCGGCGTCGTGGAGCGCGGCGATCACGTACTGGCCCATCTTGTCCAGCGGCCCCTTGGCGATGCAGGCATTGGCCCCGATTTCCTTGAAGTCAATCTGCTCTTCGGCCGCCGCGGCTGAAAGGATGATGAGATAGGCGTCCTTCATGTCGGGCATGGCCCGGATGATCTGGCAGAGCTTCTTGCCGTCGATGTTGGGCATGATCAGATCAATGAAAATAATCCCGGGGTCGTAGCTCTCCAGAATGTCCAGGGCGTGAAGGCCGTCGCCGGAGGTCCGGACCTCATGCCCTTCCTTGGTCAGCAGTTTGGACATGTACTCCAGGATGATCGGGTGGTTGTCCACAACAAGGATTTTCTTCTTCTTCATGACGCGCGTCCTTTCGTCTCGGATTCCTGGCTGTTCGCCCCCCGCACGGCGTTTCGTCCCTCACGCTTTGCCTGGTACAGGAATTCATCGGCCTGCTCCATAAGCAGATCGGAAGACACTTTTTCTCCCTGCCGGACCGGCTGGTAGCTGGTCACGCCGAAACTCGATGTGATGCGCAGATCCCTGCCCTTCAAGCGGAACGGGACCTCCGCGATGAGCCTCCGCAGCCGCTCCGCCACAATGAACGACGAAGGCAGGTCCGTTTCCGGCAGCACGATGAGAAATTCTTCGCCTCCGTAGCGGGCCATCCAGTCCACGTCGATACGGATGGAGCCGGCAATCCGGTTCACGAAATCCCTCAAAATCTGGTCCCCGGCCCGGTGTCCGTGCTGGTCGTTGACCTCCTTGAAGTGATCGATGTCGCACATGATGACCGCCAGCGGGTGCCCGTATCGCTGGGAGCGCTTCAGCTCCTGAGGAAGGCGTTCCATCAGATAGATCCGATTAAAGATCCCTGTGAGGGGATCCCGGATCGACAGGGCGCGGACTTCTTCGTTCGTGATTCTCAGGGACCGCTCCAGGTCGATGATCCGTCGTGCAGCCTCAAGACGGGCGATCAGTCCGGCCGGATCGACCGGATGGGCCAGGTGTGCATCGGCGCCGGCCTCGAGCACTTTGAGGATATCTGCTTTCCGGTTACCCCTCGTGAGCATCAGGATGTAGACGTAGCCGGGCAGACTGCGGGCGCGGAGGACGCGGCACAACTCGAAGCCGTCCATTCCGGACAGCTGCGGTCCGATGATGACAATGGGGAAAAACTCCACGGCCATCGCAGCGACGGCCTTGAGCCCGTTTGCGACGCTCACGACCTTCCTGTACCCCGCGTCGGCGAGGATTTTCTCCAGCCCCGTCCGGTCGGAGGGATTCGAGATTGCGACCAATACGGACACGGGTTGTAGGGTCATCTGGACAATCCTTCCCGGCGCTCGTACGCCCAGGTTTTCACAAAGCTCATTTCCCGTTCTTTCGTCCCGGGATCCTCCTCTGGATCCTCAATGTCCCCCGAGTGCCGCGGAGATGGAGTCCAGCTTCCGTTCGATCTCGACGATCGCCTCACCGGCCCCGTCGAGTTTCTGTACCCGGGCCGCGGCTTCCACCCGCTTAGCGATCTCGTAGATCTCCGTAAAGCCGAGATTGGCCGACGCCCCTTTCAGGGAATGGGCGGACATCACCACCCCTTGGCAATCCCGGCTCTCACAGGCGTCACGCAACTTGGCGAGATCCGTCACACCCACGCTGACGAACAGCTCGGCCATCTCCCGGAAGTCCTGCTCGTCGAGCCCGATATTCTCCGCCATTTCACCGAAATTCATTTCTTCCCTCTTTTCTATGGCTATCGTATTTCGATTCGGCAGCTTCTTCTTCCCTGTGCCCTGTTCCCTTTACCCTTTACCCTTTACCCCGTACCCTGAGTTTTATCCTGCGGCACCCATTTCTGGAGCATCTCCACAATGGACTCTCTCCGAATCGGTTTCGCGATGTAATCATCCATGCCGGCGGAGAGGCACTTCTCCCGGTCGCCCTGCATCGCGTTGGCCGTCATGGCGATAATCGTCAGACGTTTCCCGCTGTCCCGCTCGGAGAGCCGGATGCGTGACGTCGCCTCATAGCCGTCCATCTCGGGCATCTGGCAATCCATGAACACGAGGTCGTAGGTACTCTTTTCGAGCATCTCGAGCACCTCCCTGCCTGTGGAGGCGATGTCGACGTTCATATTGAACTTTTCGAGCATTCGGATGGCGAGCTTTTGATTCACGGGATTGTCCTCCGCCACAAGCACTCGCACTCTTGCAGTGGGCGCTGCCGGCAAATCCGCCTTCTTTTTCTCCGAGCGCGCTTCCGCCAAGCTGTGCCGCGTGATGAGCGAGATGGGCTGCCCCGTGAGACCGGCGCTCCAGGCCGTGGCGAGTGCATCCATCAGGATGGACGAGTGAACCGGTTTGACGAGGTATGCCGCAAACCCCACATCCTGCATCCGCTTGGCATCGCCCCGCTTTCCGATGGAGGCGATCATAAGAAGTATCGTCTGCTTCAACTCGGCATCTGTCTTGATCCGGCGTGCCAGATCCTCGCTGGCGCTCTGTTCGTCGTGGTAGGCGATCACGGCAATCTGGAAGCCATCCCCCTCTTCATGGGCTTTGCGAAGCATCGCGAGGGCCTCTTCGTTGGATTCACAGCTGCTGTATCGCATGCCCCAGCAGGCCACCTGATCCTCGAGGGCACGGCGGTTGATCTCGCGATCGTCAACGATGAGGAGCCTGACGCCGCTGAGATCTGCCTCGGGAATGACCTCGACCGCCGCCTCGATGTCTATGGCCAGCGGCAGAGAAAACCAGAAGGTGGACCCCTTCCCTTCCCGGCTTTCGACGCCGACACCACCGCCCATGCACTCGACAAGCTGCTTGGAAATGGCGAGGCCCAGACCTGTCCCGCCATAGCGGCGAGTGGTTGACGTGTCGGCCTGGGTGAACTTCTCGAAGATGAACTCGAGCTTGCTCTCGGGGATGCCGATCCCCGTGTCCGCCACCCGGAAGTGGAAGATCGCCTGCGCCTGAGCTTCCGGTTTCACCTCGCAGGTCACATCGATGACGACGTGACCTTTTTCCGTAAACTTGACGGCATTGCTGATCAGGTTCGTGAGCACCTGCCGGATACGCCCCGGATCGCCGATCACGCGGCGCGGAGCATCGTGGGCATAGCGGACGACCAGGCTCAAGCCTTTTTCTTCGGCCCTTACAACCAGCAGGTCAGCCAGTTGCTCCACCGTGGTTCTCAGATCGAATGGGATCGGCTCGATGATGAGTCTGCCCGCCTCGATCTTGGAGAAGTCCAGAATGTCGTTGATGAGCGCCAGCAGGCTCTCCGCCGACACCTTGACGGCATCGGCGTACTCCCGTTGCTCCCCGTCCAGATCCGTTTCCAGCATCAGGGTGGAGAACCCGATAATGCCGTTCATGGGGGTCCGGATCTCATGGCTCATATTGGCCAGGAACTCCGACTTGGCGAGATTCGCCGCACCGGCGGCCTGGGCCATGATGTTCGCCCGTTCGATGGACTCTTCCATCTGGCGATTGATGGCTTCCAGTTCCCGGTTGACCCGCTCGGCTTCCTCCTTGGCCTTCTTCAGATCCTCTTCCGATTTTCGGCGGTCCGTGACGTCGCGGATGGATTCGATGGCCCCGACAATTTCTCCCTTCGAGTCGTACAGGGCGGCCGCTGTGCCGGCAAGATAAACACCTCCGCCCCGCAGACCGGGTACGTGCGCCTCACCGACCAAGGCCTGACCCTGGCGTGCCCGCCGCACATAACGGCCCTCGATATCCGGATTGCCGTTGAGCACCAGGTCGATCAGGATGGGCCGCCGCTCGCCGTAGAAGGGAAGGCTGTATTCGAAGTCGCCTTTGCCGAGAATGGCCTCGGCCGCGACACCCGTCATCATTTCGATGGCGTGGTTCCAGGCAATGACCTTCCCGTCGCGGTCGATGACAAACGTCGCATCCGGGAGAAAATTGATGATGTCGGCAAGCCGACGTTGCGATTCCCGATGCCCTTCTTCAGCCCGCTTTCGCTCCGTAATGTCCAGCATCGAGCAGACGCTCTTTGTAGTTCCCGGGATCATGGCGACAGTCAGGTAGATATCCCGCAGCCGGCCTTCCCGGTCCCGAAGTTGGAGTTCGTATCGGCGGGGGGCCGCGTCGGGTTTGACCCGCCGCAGGTCATGGTACTCCGTGAGCCGGTTCAACTCGACCGGCGGTGCAAATTCGAGCCAGCTCCTGCGACCCTCGACTTCCTCCTTGGTCAGCCCGGTAAAGGCTTCAAACTCGGAATTGACATGCGAAATCGTCGTGTCTTCCTCGATGATCACCATCGCCGTGCCGGTGCCCTCGAAGAGGGCCCGGTACAGGCTTTCCGACTCCCGGAGAGCCGATTCGGCGCGCTTGATATCGGCAATGTCGACCATGATGCCCCGGATGCCTGCCTTCCGCCCGTTCCGGATGATCGGGGAGGCATTAATGAGCACGGGAAAGGTCGTGCCGTCCTTTCTTTTTGCCGTGTACTCGATATCCTGAAGTGTCTCCCCCTTGAGAATCCGGAGCATGTCTGTCTGGAGTCGTTCCAGATCCTCGGGCACGAACACCTCCCCGGCATGAACCCCTCTCTGGAGGTCTTCCTGCGTATAGCCCATGATCTCGAGGCCCTTGCGGTTGGTGAAGGTGACCTTCCCGATGATGTCCGTTTCAAAGATGACCTGGGGCAGCGAGTCGGCAAGCTCACGCGTGCCCTGCTCGCTTTCGTCGAGACGGTGCTGGACATGCTTCTGCTCGGAGATGTCGACGACGCTTTCAATGAGACAGCGCCTGCCGTTCATCGTCGCAGGCACGACCGTCTTGATGACCGGGAGTTGTGTCCCGCTGGCCGTGTGCAGGATGCGCTCTGATTGGTGAATCGCCTGGCCGAGATCCGTGACGGGACACTTTCCCTCCTCGGCGGGACAGACGAAACGATGGCAAACGGATCCAATAATTTCGTCGCGGGAAAGGCCGATCATGCGAGCTGCGGCCGGATTCACGTCAATGATGCGGTGCGTCGCGGGATCGATGACGAGGATTCCCGTGTGGACCGCGTCAAAGAGTGCCTTCAGGTACTCCTCGCCGCCGGCTTCCTCAGCCTGCCCGATTCGGACTGTTTGCTGGACATCCATTGCCATGCATCTGTTCCGTTTGCAGGGTGCCGCAAAAACTGCATGCACCGTGCGGCACGATTGATACGGTGGAGGTGGAGCGCACCTCACCGCGAAGGAGTCGATGCACGAAACATACCAGGGGCAAGCGGACCGGGATGAAGCCGCGATCTGCCGCGTGAAAGGTTCGAAAAATTTTTAAATTCAGTCACTTATCCGTTGTCGGCTTCCGCACTTCCTTGGTTGTCTTTTCTGTGCTAAAGAATGATCTGATACACGTCGGAAACGACGGAACCCAGAACGGAGCGGACGGCAACGGCATGGCAGAACGTAGACTGATTCTGGCCTCGGCATCCCCCCGCCGCGAGGAAATGCTTCGCATGCTGGGATTGCGGTTTTCCATCCTGCAAGGCGACGTGAACGAGGATCCCAGAGCGGGGGAGCCCCCGGAGGATTACGCCCTGCGGCTCTCGGAGATGAAGGCCAGGGCCGTTGCCGGAATGCGTACCGGCCATTGGGTCCTGGGGGCTGATACCGTCGTAACGATTGACGGCGAGTTGATGGGCAAGCCGCGGACGATAGATGAGGCCCGGGGCATGATCCGCAAACTCAGCGGACGGGAACACACGGTCATCACCGCCTTCTGCCTTGTCAACAGCGAATATCCGGAACTCGTCCGCCGGGCCGTCGCCTCTCAGGTTCGCTTCAAGGACGTCCCCGACGATGAGATGGAGTGGTACGTGGCCACCGATGAGCCCTATGACAAAGCCGGTGGTTATGCCGTTCAGGGAAAGGCGTCGTTTCTGATCTCCGAGATCCGCGGCTCGTACACCAACGTGGTGGGCCTCCCGCTGTGCGAGGTCGTCGAAGAGTTGAAGAAGCTGGGACTCGTGAACTTCGAGGGGGATTGAGCCTTGTCCACCGTGAGGGAAAACATCCTGCGGCTCCGGGAGAGGATCACCGAGGCGGCGCTTCGAGCGGGCCGCGACCCGGGCAATGTGCGCCTCATGGCCGTCACGAAGACCTTTCGCGACGAGCCGATTCGGGAGGCCATCGAGGCCGGTGTCGACATCATCGGCGAGAACTACGTTCAGGAGGCAAAACGGAAAATCGAGCAGATGGGCAAGAGCGTGGAATGGCATCTCATCGGCCACCTGCAGACCAACAAGGCAAAGGTTGCCGTCCGTCTCTTTGATATGATTCACTCCGTGAACCGGTTGAGCCTTGCTGAGGAGCTCAACCGGCGGGCTGCCGCCGTCGGAACGATCTGCCGGGTTCTCATCGAGGTCAACCTGAGCGGAGAGCAATCAAAGAGCGGTGCCGCCCCCGAGGAGGCGCCGTCTCTCATCCGCACTGTTGCCGCGATGCCGCACCTCTCGATTCGCGGACTCATGACCATGGCACCCTGGTACGACGACCCGGAAAAGGCAAGGCCCTGCTTTTCGGGCTTGCGGGCTCTGCGCGATCGCATCGCTTCCGAGAACATCCCGAACGTTGTCATGCAGGAGCTCTCGATGGGGATGACCGACGATTTCGAAGTGGCCGTCGAGGAAGGCGCCACGATCGTCCGCATCGGACGGGCGATCTTCGGCGAGCGCCCTGCATAGCGGAACGCGGGCTTCAGGCTTCAGGATTCCGGAATCCGGACGCCGGAATCCCGACTCCCTATGAACCTGCCTTTCCCTTGTAGAGGAACCGCTCGAAAAACCGGTGGAAGGGGGTCCACTCCGATTCATCGCCGCCGGAATTCCGAATGAACTCCTGGAAGGCCATTACCTTGGCGTCGAGATCGTCGACGAAGTGGACGATGAGTGCTTCCACGGTCTTGGGCCGCTTCGGCGATCCGAAGTCGAGTTCCCCGTGATGAGCCAGCATAACATGCTTGAGCTCCAAGGCCAGGTCTTCAGGAAACCCGTCGATTGCTGTAATCATCCGGTCGATCATCTCGACACCCATCATGATGTGCCCGACCAGCCGCCCGGGCGTTGTGTAATCAATGGCCCGGTCATAGGAGAATTCCTCGATCTTGCCGATGTCGTGCAGGATTCCGCCTGCGATGAGCATGTCGCGGTTTGCCGTCGGGTAGTGGCTCGCCAGGAAATCAAGGATCTGCACCATCGACAGGGTGTGCTCCAGAAGCCCCCCGAGGTAGGCATGGTGAAACCCCTTGGCAGCGGGTGCTCGCTTGAGCCGTTCGGCCAGTGCACCGTCGTTGAGAACGCTTTCCAGGACTTTCTTCAGCCAAGGGTTCTCCACGGAAGCCGCATGACCCTTCAGCGCCCCGAACATCTCTTCCACGTTACCCTTGCAGGTGGGAAAATAGTCCCAGGGGTCGAGCTCGGCATCCTCCATCCTCCGGATGTCGAGGACAGAGAGCTGTATGGCGTCCCGATAACTGACAGCCCTGCCCTGCACGAAGATGATATCGCCCTTTCTGAAGACCGGGTCGAGGGCTGCCACATTGTCCCACACGCGCCCCTCCATGTCCCCCGTCTTGTCGCGGAGCCGGATGCTGAGATACGGCGCCCCTTTTTGCGAGTAGGCGAGATTCTTCTCCGCAACAAGAAAAGAGCTCTTGATCTTCTCCCCGGCCTTGATGTCTCTGATGTAAATTGTCTTCACTCCGATTTGACCTTTTTACCCTTTCGCCTTTGTCCTTTTGCCTTCGGCGTCTCGTCTGATTTCACTCGCTGAGCACCGGCATACACGATGAATGTCTTCCCCCGCACATATCCCACCACCACGATCCCCAGCGATTCGGCCAGCCTCACGGCGCGCGAAGTGGCCGCCGAATGCGAGACGATGACGCATACCCCCATGCGCTGCGCCTTGGAAACGATCTCCGAGGAGACGCGGCCCGTGGTCAGAAGGATCTTGTCGGCCAGGTCGACACCCTCAAGCAGCGCCCATCCACAGAGCATGTCGATCGTGTTGTGCCTCCCGATATCCTCCCTCGCCGCAAGGATTCCTCGTGTCGAAGCGAGGGCCGAGCAATGTGTGCCCCGCGTGCGCTCGTGGATCACGGTGGCCGCAAGAAGCTCATCCATCAATTGGAAAATGAGCTGCACATCGAGTTTCGGTCCGAAAGGCCCGATGGTCTTTTGCTTCCTCTCCATCTCGAAACCGCGCCGTCCGCGGGAGCCGCTTGAGCCGATCGTCTGTACGGCCGGCATGGGAGGCACAGAGCCTGCAGATCCGCAGGTAAATACTTCGACCCGGTCGGAAGAGATTCTCATGTCCCGGATACCGGCTGGGCTGTCAATCAGACCTTCCTGTTTGAGAAACCCCGCCGTCAGCTCCCGCAGGTGAATCCCCGCGCAGGCAATGGCTGCAAAGGGACGGCCCTCAACAACGATTTCGAGAAGCATCTCCCGGACCACTTCCTCCGGGGCATCGGAGAACCGCTTTCCGTCGAATCGTTGCAGGTTCAAGCGCTCGATCCCTTCCCTGCCGACCGGTGTCTCCATTTCTAACGCCGCTCCCTCAGTGTCCGGTGATCGCCCACACGGATGGTGAGCTTCGTGGCATCAAAATACTCCATCAGGGGGATGATGTACTTGCGGGACAGTCCCGTGAGGTCCTTGAAGGTGGCCGGTGTAGCCTTCCCGTCCCTCAGAAGAGCCGCCGTGTAATCCTCCTTGAGCTTGTCGATCACCTCGCCGTGGAAGTAGAGCTCCTCGGTGACCTTCACAAGCACCCCTTCATGGAGAAGCACCCCGAGGACGCTCAGGATCTCGGTGCTCTTTCCCTTGAGCGTCTCCAGGACCTCCTTGACGGAAGGTGGCGCCAGCTGGGCATCGCGATAGATCTTCTCAATCCTGCCGCCTAGGTCACCCAGATTGCCCTTGAGATCGACCCGGTGTGCCACAAGCCGCACGTGATCACGGTCGGCAAGAATCTTTTTCTCGTTCTCCAGCTCCTTCAGGGCCATGTTGAAAAGCTTGCTCTCGATCTCCTGCCCTGCCGTTGTCCGCAACTCCTCCTTGGGCACTCCCTCTTTGAGCGGGAACCGCTGGTGATAGGAGCCGATCTCTCGGAGAAGCCCCTCTTTGAGCTGTTGGTAGGCGGGGAAAGACACGATACGGGCCTCTTCCCTCTCAATACGGATGATAGCCTTCTTCTCGGCCATGTCCTTCAGGGTCCGGTTCAGATCCGCAAGCGGAATTCCCGTCCTCACGGCAAGCCGGCTCGCGCTGAGTCCCTGAACCCCCGCGCGCCCCAGGATCACGGCCGCCCGCTCGATATCCGTCCCGGTACGGAGCAACTCCAGTTCCCGGGCAAACCGCTCCTTTGCCTTTTTCTGCTTCACGGCATCGGGGTCGAGGATCTCGCCGCCGCCCACGGTGCGGATGGGGGAATAGCTGCGGATCACGAACCGGTCCCGCCCCATGGCCACGACAGGATCTTCCAGCAGCAACTGGGCATAGATTTTCTGACCCGGCGGAAGCTCCTCCCGATCGAGCAGGATGACGCGGGCTATGATTTCACTCGTCCCCGTGTGGAAACGAGTCAGCGCGCGATTCTTCAGCACACGGCCCGCCGACGCAAGATACTCGAGATGGACGTCGAGCCGCTGGGAGGGCTCGAAAATGTTCGAATGCGCAACCACGTCGCCACGATCCAGCGCAGTGCGCTCGACGCCCTGCAGATTGATGGCGGTGCGCTGCCCCGCTTCGGCGCTTTCCTGCGACTCGTTGTGGACCTGGATGCCGCGCACCTTCGCGTGGATGCGCTGGGGAAGAACCTCGACGGTGTCGCCCACACTCACGCGACCGGAAACAAGGGTTCCCGTGATGACGCTGCCGAACCCCTTCATGGTGAAGACCCGGTCGACGGGAATCCGGAAAAGGCCGCTGTCGCGGCGTGCCCCGATCCGCAGGGCCATCTCCTCGATGGCGGCGGTCAGCTCCGCAATCCCCTGCCCCGTGACAACGGACACCGGGAGGATCGGAGCTCCATCGAGAAAGCTTGACTTCATGAACCCGCGGATGTCGTCCTGTACGAGCGCAAGCCAATCGGGGTCAACCAGGTCGATCTTGGTAAGTGCGATGATGCCGCTCTTGATTCCCAGCAGGGCACAGATGTCGAGATGCTCGGCGGTCTGAGGCATGATCCCCTCGTCGGCGGCGATAACGAGGAGAACCATGTCGATGCCGGTGGCGCCGGCCACCATGTTCTTGACGAATTTCTCGTGACCCGGCACGTCGACGACCCCGAGGGCATCCCCGTTTTTGAGGGGAAGCGAAGCAAAGCCCAGCTCGATCGTGATCCCTCGCTCCTTCTCCTCCTTCAGCCGGTCCGTGTCCACACCGGTAAGGGCCTTGACAAGCGAGGTCTTCCCGTGATCGACATGACCTGCTGTACCGAGAATGATGTGCTTCATGAACGGACGCTCCGAGTGCGCGCATCCCGCGCAGGTACGTTATGAGATAACAGAAAACCCGAGGTTCCGCAACCCAGCCCTCGGGCCGGAGGTGCCAGGTATCAGGTGACAGGTGGCAGGAAATACAATGGGCAACGGGATTCTGTTACCTGTTACCTGTTACCTGTTACCTGTTATCGTCTGCCGCTTGCCATTCTACTCTTGCACGCGGCTGCCCTATCCTTTATAAATAGCCCCCATGAGAATCCTCGGGATCGATTACGGTGAGAAACGCATCGGTTTGGCCGTCTCGGATGAGCTGGAGATCACGGCGCGCGGGATCTCCGTCATCGAGCGCAAATCGAAAAAGGCGGACCTGGCCGCCATTGCCGCAGCCGTTTCAGAGTACGGCGTCGGCGCCATCGTCGTCGGCTATCCCCTGAGACTGGACGGCTCCGCGGGCATCCAGTGCGAGAAGGTGGACCGCTTCATCGCCTCCCTCAAAGAAATCATCGCTGTGCCGGTGATCGCCTGCGATGAAGCCCTCTCGACGAAAGAGGCCGAGGGGCTGCTGCGCGAAACAGGCGTGGCACGCAGAAAGAGGCGGGGCGTGGTGGACCGGATCGCCGCCGCCTTCATCCTGCAGGACTACCTGAACAGGAAAGCCCGTCAAGGGGGTGTCCGTCCGTGAAACCCCTCGCCTTTTTCCGACGGTACCGGCTCCCCGTTTTCACGATCTTCGCAGCAGCGGGAATCCTTTCGGCATTGTGGCTGCTCGGCGCCCTCCCCTATCCCGTCACCCAGAAAGACGACATCGTCACGGTGTTCATTCCCCGCGGCACGAGTTTCCCCCGTGTCGTGAACCTCCTCGATGAAAAGGGCCTCATCCGGAGCCGGCTTGCTTTCCGTGCCATGGCTTGGTTTACCAATGCCCCCCAGCAGATCAAGGCCGGCGAATATGAATTCCCCAGGGCCATGACGGCCGCAGACATCTTGCAGAAACTCATCCATGGAGACGTGAAGTTCTATCGGATCGTCGTCCCGGAGGGTTTCACGGTGCGGCTGATCGCCGATCGGCTCGGCGGGCAGGGGCTGGTCAACGAGAAAGAGTTTCTGCGCCTCGCGAGGGACAGGGAGTTCCTGGCCACCCTGCAGATCCCGACGGCAAGCGCCGAAGGGTTTCTCTTCCCCGACACATATAATATTGACCGGACAATGGATGCCCGGACGATCATGAAAATGATGGCGGGCCAGTTCTGGACGAAGGTGACAAGCGAGATGATCGCAAAGGCCAACGCACAGAAGCTCAGCCTCAAGGATTGGGTGACGCTTGCCTCGATCATCGAGAAGGAGACGGGCCGGAAGGATGAAATGCCGCTCGTGTCGGCCGTCTTCCACAATCGGTTGAGAATCAAGATGCCGCTGCAGAGCGATCCGACGGTCATCTACGGCATCGAGAATTTTGACGGAAATTTGACGCGCAAGCACTTGGAACGCCAAAATCCCTACAACAGCTACCTCAACAGAGGGCTTCCGCCGGGCCCCATCTGCAACCCCGGGCTGGACGCCCTCTCGGCGGCTCTGAACCCCGCCCCGGTCCACTATTTCTACTTCGTTTCCCGCAATGACGGGTCCCACCAGTTCTCCGCGAACCTCGCCGAGCACAACCGAGCCGTCCGGAAGTATCAAATCATAAGAAATTCCAGCGGAAATTAAAGATTTTTCTTGACAGGAAAGAAGGACGGCCCTAGTATTGCATCCAAGTGGAGCAAAGTGGATGATTGTGGAGGGGTCCGTAGTATGTCTGTGTTCCGCGGAAGATACTATCATACCATAGACGACAAAGGAAGAATCATCTTCCCCGCCAAGCTCCGCGAGGTTTTCGCAGAGAAGTACGACAACCGGATGGTCATCACAAACTGGGATGGCTATCTCATGGTCTTCCCCTTCGACGAGTGGCAGATCCTCGAGGAGAAAATCTCCCATCAATCCGTCCTGAAAAAAGAGGTCCGCGCATTTCAGCGCTTTTTCATGTCCGGAGCGGTGGACTGCACCTTCGACAGCCAGGGCCGGATTCTGGTCCCCCCGCCGCTGCGCGAATACGCCAAGCTGGAGAAAGACATCGTCCTGGCCGGCATGGTCCGGGTCATCGAAATCTGGAGCAAGGAACGCTTCGAGGAAGAGATCCGGAAGTCCGGCGAACAGATAGAGAGCTTCAGCGATTACATGGCCGACCTGGGAATCTGACGGGCCGCGGCCCCGCCGGATTCCCTCGTTTGCTGCCACTCAGTATCCTTGAAAAGAAAGTGTATTCGGGATGACGCCGTACCACGAACCCGTGCTGATCCGGGAAGTGCTCGACTCGCTTGATCTGAAGCCCGGCGGCATCTACGTGGACGGCACCGTGGGCGGCGGAGGTCACGCTCAGGCCATACTGGCTGCCACGGCGCCCGGCGGCATCGTGATCGGCATCGACCGGGACGATGATGCCCTGTCGGAATCGGCAAGGATCCTCGAGCCCTTCGGCTCGCGCAAGATTCTCGTCAAAGGGAATTACGCCGACATGAAGGAAATCCTGTCCCGGCTCGGTGTGGAGAGCGTCGATGGCATCGTGCTCGATCTCGGGGTGTCCTCGCACCAGCTCGAGACGGCGGCGCGTGGGTTCAGTTTCACAAAACCCGCACCGCTCGACATGCGGATGGACCGGGATGCCCCACGAACGGCGCGGGATCTTGTGAACACGGCAGACCCGAGGGAACTCGAGCGGATCCTGCGTCTCTATGGTGAGGAGCCGCAGGCCAAACGCATCGTGCGGGCCATCGTCAAAGGCAGAAAGGCGTCACCCATAGAGACCACGAACGAACTTGCCGGCCTCATCGTCTCCGCCCTGCCGGCACGGATGAGCCACGGAAGGATCCACGCCGCCACAAGGACCTTCCAGGCGCTCAGGATTGCCGTCAACGACGAGTTGGCAAGCCTTAACCGGGGCATTGCCTCGGGAATTGACAGTTTGAAGGAAGGCGGGCGGTTTACCGTCATCTCCTTCCACTCGCTGGAAGACCGGATGGTCAAAGATCTCTTCCGCGACGCCTCGCGGGGATGCATCTGCCCAGCCGATCTTCCCGTTTGCGCCTGCGGGGGCAAACCCAAGCTGCGCATCATCACCCGCAAGCCCGTCCGACCCGGTCAGGACGAGGTCGAGCGCAACCTCAGGGCGCGCAGCGCGAAACTTCGAACGGCAGAGAGGACTGGATCATGCCCGTAGCAAAAGTGGCACGGCCCAGAACGGCAATGGAGATGAGGGAGACGAAGGGACTGCGCGTCTCCACCTTTATCCTATCGCTTCTCGTGATGGTCGCCGTGGCGCTCGTCTACGTGTGGTCTCATCTACACAACACGCAACTCAAGTACCGAATCGCCGAAGAGATGACCGTCCGGGACAGCCTCATGGAGGAAAACCGGCGGCTCAAGATGGAGATCGCGACGCTGAAATCGCCCCAGCGGATTGAATCCATCGCCCGCGAAAAGCTGAAGCTTCAATATCCTGAACGGGAGCAGTTGGTTCTGATCAAATGAGCGCGAAGCCGAGAAAGTGGTTCCGTTTCCGCATCGCCACCGCGCTGGTGTTTTTCCTGGTGCTGTTCTGCGTGCTCGTCTTCCGTGCCTTCCATCTCCAGATCATGACGGGGAAGACCTACAAGAACCTCGCCGAAAAGCAGCACAACAAGGCCCTTCAGCTTTACCCCGAGCGCGGCATCATCTTCGACCGTAACGGCGAGAAGCTCGCCGCAAGCATCCTGGCCGACTCCGTCTTCGCCGATCCCTCCAAGATCGAAAACACCGACGAGACGGCAGTACAGCTGGCCGCCGTAACGGGTCAGCCCCCGAAGGCCATCGCCCAACAGATCACGAAAGCGAAAAACTTCTGCTGGATCGCCCGCATGATCACCCCCGCCCAGGCCGATCAGATCAAGAATCTGAAGATGGAGGGGGTCTACCTGATCCAGGAACCCAAGCGCTTCTACCCGAACCGGGAGTTGGCTGGCCAGTTGATCGGCTTCGTGGGCATGGACTCCAACGGACTCGAGGGCCTCGAGATGCGCTACGACAGCTATCTGAGGGGGGAGCCGGAAAATATCCTCTGGGGCCGTGACGCTCGGGGGAAGAAACTTTACCTGCCCGAGCGCTCCGTAGCGGGCAAGAAGGACGAGCAGTTGAGCATGGTCCTCACCCTCGACAGCCGCATCCAGCATGTCGCGGAGTCGAACCTGAAGGAGGCCGTTGCCCGGACCCGAGCCCGTGGCGGGTTCATCATCGTCATGGACCCCCGGACAGGAGAGATCCTCGCCATGGCCAACAACCCCGTTTTCAACCCCAATACCTACGCGAACGCCACAGCGGACCAAAAGCGCAACAGAACGATTACGGACTGCTTCGACCCCGGTTCCACCTTCAAGCCCTTCTTGGTGGCCGCCGCTATCGAGGAGGCCGTCGTGAAGGAGACCGACCGATTCTACTGCGAAAACGGCGCCTACCGCGTGTCCAACGCGACCTTCCACGAGGCAAACCGCAAGCGGCACGGGATCCTTACGGTGGCGGAAATCCTCAAATACTCGAGCAACATCGGTGCGGTGAAGGTCTCCGAGAAGCTGGGCCGCGAAAGGTTTCACCGCTACATCAGGGATTTCGGTTTCGGCCAGAAGACGAACATCGAGCTGCCCGGCGAGATCCCAGGTCTGCTGCGACCCTGGCAGAACTGGACGCAGGTCGACACCTCCACGGTCGCCTTCGGCCAGGGGATCTCGGTGACGGCCATCCAGCTGGTCTCGGCTCTCTCGGCTATCGCCAACGACGGTGTCCTCATGCAGCCCCACATCGTGAAAAGATTCGTCGACGTCAACGGGCAGACCGTCCGCGAATTCTCCCCCACGGTCGTGCGCCGGGTCGTCTCGACCGACACGGCGCGGAGGATGACGACCATGCTGACCAACGTCGTGGGGGAACAAGGCGGCACCGGCAAGAACGCGGCGCTCGTCAACGTCGACGTCGCCGGGAAGACCGGCACCGCCCAGAAGTTCGACTTTGCGCACAAGCGCTTCTCCAGCGAACGGGTCCGTACCTCCTTCATGGGATTCTTCCCCGCCGAGAGCCCGCGCTTCGTGATGCTCATCTCCATCGATGAACCGCAACTCCACAAGTGGGGCGGCGAAGCGGCAGCGCCCGTCTTCAAGTCCATCTCGCAGCAGATCATCCGCTGCTTCGAGCCCGACATCGGGGAAACCCCCCCCGTATGGGAGCAGGAGATCAACACGGGCACCCGCATCCAGCTCGTGTCGACCCCTTCGGCCATCCCGGCGGCGGCCGCTGATGCGGAAGAAAACGCCGTGATGCCGGACTTCCGCGGAATGACGGTGCGGCAGGCCTTGAAGGCGGCCCAGGAGAAAGGTCTGGAGATGAAAGTCGTGGGAAGCGGCTGGGCTGCAAGCCAGAAGCCCGCGCCAGGCACCCCGATCAAGGAGATGCGGCTGTGCACCGTATCCTTCAGCACCGGAGACTGAGAGGTCGACGTGGATCTGCTTGACCTGCTTGAGCATGTGGATATCCTGGAGGTTCATGGGACACGGGCCCGTGAGATCGCGGGTATCTGCTTCGACTCACGGCGCTGCGAGGCGGATTATCTCTTCGTCGCCGTCGCGGGGATGAAATTCGACGGTCACCTCTTTGTCCCCGAAGCGGTCCGGCGCGGGGCGAAAGCCATCGTCTACGAGAAGGAGATCGCCCGCCACGCAAGCTACACTTCGATCCGGGTCCGCGACAGCCGCAGAGCGATGGGGGTGCTGGGAAAGAACTTCTTCGAGAACCCCTCCGGCAGGCTCAGTCTGATCGGTGTGACGGGCACAAACGGCAAGACGACGGTCACCTACCTCCTCGAATCGATCCTGCGGGAGGCGGGCCACGAGCCCGGCGTCATCGGGACCATCAACTACCACTGGGGCGCAACGCAGCTGCCCGCCTCGCGCACAACCCCCGAGTCCTTCGAATTGCAGCGCCTGCTCGCCGAGATGCACAGGGCGGGAGTCACCCACGTGGTCATGGAAGTGTCCTCCCACGCCTTGGAGTTGAGGCGTGTGGAGGACTGCGAGTTCGACCTGGGCATCTTCATGAACCTCACCCAGGACCACCTCGACTTCCACGGCACCATGGAGGACTACTACGCCTCCAAGAAGCGCTTCTTCACGGACCTGCTGGAAGGGGAGAAGCACGGCCGCAAGCAGGGAAGGATCATCAACGTCGACGATCCCTGGGGCCGGAGGCTTGCCGAGGAGTTGACGCCGGCAATGGGGCTCGTGACCTTCGGCATCGACTCGATCGCCTTCATCCAGGCAAAGGAGACGGAATTCAGCCTCGGCGAGATCCGCACGGAGATCGAAACCCCTGCGGGCGCCTTCCCGTTGAGGGCGCCTCTTATCGGAAAGTTCAATCTGTACAACATCCTGGCCGCTACGGCCGCGGCCTTTCATCTGGGAATCCCGCTTTCGGCGGTTCAGAGGGGAATCGAAGGCGCCAAGCCGGTGCCCGGGCGCCTCGAGATGATCAGCGAGTCCGGCGAGCCGGCCGTCTTCGTCGATTACGCCCACTCGGAAGACGCGCTAAGACGCGTACTTCAGAACCTGGTCTGCTTCCGCAAAGGCCGGATCATCACCGTCTTCGGCTGCGGAGGCGACCGCGACCGGGGAAAGCGTCCCCTCATGGGCCGGGCGGCAGCCGAGCTGAGCGATCTCGTCATCGTCACCTCCGACAATCCCCGCTCCGAAGAGCCGCTGGCCATCATCGGCGCCATCGAGAGCGGCATCGATCCCGATCTGATGAAAAAGCTCAGTGCGGCTGAGTTTCGCACTGCAGGCGCAGGGAAGTACTACACCGTGGTTGCCGACCGGCGGGAAGCCATCGGTCTTGCCATCGATCTGGCAACCCCCGACGACATCGTCCTCATCGCTGGCAAGGGCCACGAGGACTACCAGATCCTCGGAGCAAAGACGATCCACTTCGATGACCGGACGGTGGGTCGTGAGGCCCTTGACCGGGTGCGGGGGAGTTCAAGGTGACGAAGATCGCGGCGCCCCGATTCTCGACGCAGGACGTGCTGAAGGCTACAGGAGGGACTCTCCTGAGGTCCGGCCGGTCGGCTGCCTTCGTCGGGGTCTCCACGGATTCTCGGACGATTGCGGCCGGAAACCTCTTCGTGCCGCTTACGGGCCCACGCTTCGACGGCCACGATTATATCGGCCAGGCCGTGGGTGGCGGGGCCGCGGGAGTCCTGATCCAGAAAGGCCGGGAGGGTCTGCTCGAAACGATCGGCTCCGGGATCGCCGTGGTTTCCGTAACGAACCCGCTCACGGCCCTGGGGGATCTGACCCGTTTCTGGCGCGCCCGATTCGCGATTCCCGTCGTGGCCATCACGGGAAGCTCCGGCAAGACAACGACGAAAGAGATGGCGGCTGCGATCCTGAGCCGGGAGAGGCATCTGCTGAAAAACGAAGGGAACCTCAACAACCTCGTGGGGCTCCCGCTGACACTGCTGCAACTGGACGAAACCCACGAGGCGGCCATCCTCGAAATGGGGACGAACCGGCGCGGCGAAATCGCGCGCTTGACGGAGATTGCCGTGCCCACCGTGGGGGTCATCACCAATGTGGGGCCTGCCCACCTGGAGGGACTGCAGTCCCTGGAGGCAATCCGTGAGGAGAAAGGCGACCTCTTTGGTGTCATGGACGGCCGGGGCACGGCCGTCATCAACCTCGATGACGAGGCCCTGGCCCCCTGGGCGAAGCGCTGGAAGGGGGAAAAAATCACCTTCGCGATCCAGGCGGACGCCGACGTGACCGCCTCCCGCATCGTCCATGAAGGCGAGAAGGGCACCATCTTCACGATCCTCCTGGAGGGAATGTCACGGGAAATCCTGCTTCCCGTCCTGGGCGTTCACAATGTTTTGAATGCTCTGGCCGCAGCGGCGGCCTCACGGGCAGCGGGGTCCGGCTTCGACGCGATCTGCCAGGGACTCATGGCCTTCAAGCCCGTGGGGGGGCGCATGGAGGTCTGGCGCCTCAAAAACGGCGGTTACATCATCGATGACACCTACAATGCAAACCCCGCCTCGACGGCTATGGCCCTCAAAACGCTGCAGAGCCTCAAGGGGGAGTGCAAGAGCACCGTAATCCTCGGGGACATGCTCGAACTGGGCCCCGAGGCGGAAAAGTACCACGAGGAGATCGGACGTGCCGTGGCCGACACGGGGGTGAGCAAGGCCTATTTCCGGGGCAGCTTCGCGACTGCCCTCGCCAAGGGGGCCGTGAAGCGCGGAATGAAGGCGAGCCAGGTCATCGTCGACCTGAACACGGAGGAGACAGCGGCTCAACTGAAGGCCTGCATGAAGACAGGCGACTGGGTCCTCGTCAAGGGCTCGAGGAAGATGAAAATGGAAGAGATCGTCCAGGCGATCCTCGGTGCAATCGGGGTTGCAAAGTGAAAAAGACCTGTGATAGGGATAAGATCTCAACATGTTGGGGTATAACCCCACGGTATCCCCAACTGCTTGTATCCTGGGTTGGGGTTTTGTATTTGGGAGGTCTGCGGATTTGATCTATCACCTGTTGTATCCGTTACACGAGACCATTTCCTACTTCAACGTGTTCCGGTACATCACGTTCCGGACGATCTACGCCGCCATCACGGCACTGGTGATCTGCTTTGTCTTCGGGCCCTGGCTCATCCGAAAGCTCGAGTCCCTGCGGATCGGCCAGACCATTCGTGAAGATGGGCCCGGCACGCACCTCACCAAGTCGGGCACGCCGACGATGGGCGGCATCATGATCATATTTTCCGTGGTGATCTCGACGCTCCTGTGGGCCAATCTGGCCAACGATTTCGTATGGATGCTCATCCTGGTCACCGTCGGCTTCGGCATGATCGGATTCGTCGATGATTTCAACAAGCTCACGAAACAGAACAGCAAGGGGATCTCCGGCAGGGTGCGGCTCTTGCTCGAAATCGGAATCGCCCTGTTCATCGGCGTGATCCTCTACCTCAAGCCGAACTTCAGCGAGGCGATCACGATCCCCTTCTTCAAGACCATGCTGCCCGATCTGGGATGGGGCTACATTCTCTTTACGGTCCTTGTGATCGTGGGAACGGCCAATGCCGTAAACCTCACCGATGGACTCGACGGGCTCGCTATCGGGCCGGCGCTGATCTGTTTCATCACCTATCTGCTGTTTGCCTATTTTGCCGGCAATGCCAGGATCTCCGGGTATCTGCAGATTCCTTACGTGCCGGGAACGGGCGAGCTGGCAATTTACTGCGGTGCCATGGTGGGGGCCTGCCTGGGTTTCCTCTGGTACAACACCTACCCGGCACAGGTCTTCATGGGTGATGTGGGCTCCCTTGCCCTGGGAGGCGCGTTGGGCACTCTGGCGATCGTGACAAAACAGGAGCTGCTGCTCGCCATCGTGGGGGGAATTTTCGTCCTGGAAACGATCTCGGTCATTTTCCAGGTCGGGTGGTTCAAGATCTCAAACGGCAAACGCATCTTCCGCATGGCTCCCATCCACCATCACTTCGAACTCAAGGGATGGGCGGAGCCGAAGGTCATCGTGCGCTTCTGGATCATCTCGATCATCCTGGCCCTGGTGGCCATCAGCACACTGAAGCTGAGGTAACGGCAAACGTTGGAGCTGAAAGATAAAAAAGTTCTCGTCATCGGTCTCGGCAAGACGGGGATCGCCACGGCGCAGTTTGCGGCCGCCCGGGGAGCCGCCGTGAGCGTTTCCGACGAGAAGCCCCGGGCGCAGCTCACCGAAGCCCTTGATGCCCTGGCGGGGCTTTCGATTCGCGTCTTTGCCGGGGGAACCGATCCGGCCGCCCTCGACGGAATGGACCTGGTCGTCCCCTCTCCCGGGGTGCCGCCTTTCAACGCATTAATCCGGGAGGCGCAGAGACGCGGCATCCCTGTGATGAGCGAAATCGAGCTGGCCTTCCGGTTTCTTCGGGTGCCCGTCATCGCGATCACGGGAACCAACGGCAAGACGACGGTGACAACCCTTGTGGGGCACCTTCTCGCCAAGGCGGGAAAGAAGGTTTTTGTCGGGGGCAACATCGGTAACCCCTTAATCGGCTATGTCGGGGGGCCCCAGGATGAAGACTGGGCCGTCATCGAAATGAGCAGTTTCCAGCTCCAGCGCATTGAAACCTTCCGGGCACGGGTGGCGGTGCTGCTCAACGTGGCGCCGGATCATCTCGACTATCATGCGGATTACGCGGAGTACCGATGGGCCAAAGAACGGATCTTCGAAAACCAGCTGCCGGGAGATCTTGCCGTGCTCAATGCCGATGAGGCGGCCTCGGCGGCGCTGGCCAGGCGGCTTAGGGCCCGCGTTGTCTTTTTCAGCACCCGGGCAGAGCCTGCCGAAGGCATGAGCCTCAGGAAGGATACGCTCACGTACCGCACCGGCGGAAGTGACGTCGAAACCTATCCGACATCCATGATCCGCATCCCCGGGCGGCACAACGTGGAGAACGTCATGGCCGCCATCATGGCCGCCCGTTATGCCGGCTGCACGCCCGGCGCGATTGTGGAGGGAGTGGCCGGTTTCAAGGGGCTCGCCCACCGCATTGAGTTTGCCGGCAAGAAAGGTGGGGTAGCCTTCTACGACGATTCGAAAGGGACGAACGTGAGCGCCGTCGTGAGGGCCCTGGAGGCCTTCGAGGCCCCCGTCATCCTGCTGATGGGCGGCCGCGACAAGAACGGAGACTTTGAGACCCTGGAGCCGGCCCTCCGCCGGCACGTCAGGGAGATGGTCCTTTTCGGCGAAGCCCGGGATCGTATCGGCGAAAAGATCGGCGGTGTCGTCAAAACAGTGACGGCCGCCACGATGAGCGACGCCGTCCATGCCGCTTACCTCGATGCCGCCCCTGGCGACGTCGTGCTGCTTTCGCCGGGATGCGCGAGCTTCGACGAGTTTCGCAGCTACGCCCATCGCGGAGAGGTGTTCAAGCAGACCGTCAGCGGACTCAAGGACCGCAAGAGCACCGCACAGAGGAGTTGAGCGTTTCATGGCCGAACTACCTGCAAGGGGAAGACGACCCGATTTGATCCTGTTCTTCATCGTGCTTGTGCTCATCGCCTTCGGCACCGTGATGATCTACAGCTCAAGCTACATGCTCGCCCTTCAGAAATACGCCGACGGGTACTACTTCCTCAAAAAACAGCTCTTCTTCCTCGTGGTGGGGCTCACGGTGATGATCTCTCTCATGAAAATGCCCTATACGTGGCTTCGCGGGGTGGCTTACGCAGGCATGGGCGTTTCGCTGGTCCTGTTGATCGCCATTTTCCTGCCCGGAATCGGGGTCACGAAGGGTGGGGCGCGGCGCTGGCTCAACCTGGGATTTTTCACCTTCCAGGTTGCAGAGCTCGTGAAGGTCCTCGTCGTTATTTTCCTCGCCCATTTCCTGACGCGCAAATCGGCCCACATCCAGGAGTTCCTGAAAGGGTTCCTCCTGCCGCTGGCCATTGTCCTGGTGCCCGTAGCGCTGATCCTGAAACAGCCCGATTTCGGATCGGGGGTGCTGATCGTAGCCGTGGCCATGTCGGTTCTCTATATCGCGGGCACCCGCTTCCGATATCTTGCCGGATCGGTGCTGGCCCTCGTGCCCATCGCCATCCTCCTCGTCATGACAAAGGGCTACCGCATGGCCCGCTGGCAGACCTTTCTTGACCCCTGGAGGGACCCCCAGCACGCAGGGTTCCAGATCATTCAGTCGTTTCTGTCCTTCGGCTCCGGGGGACCCTTTGGAGTCGGCTTGGGCGACGGAATGCAAAAGCTCTTCTACCTGCCCGAGCCGCACACGGATTTCATCCTCTCCATCATCGCCGAGGAGAGCGGTTTCATCGGGATCTGTGCGGTCATCGTGCTCTTCGGAATGTTGATCTTCCGGGGATTCCTGATCGCCTTTCGTGTCCAGGACAACTTCGGGAGTTTATTGGCCTCGGGGCTTACGATCCTGCTTGCGCTGGAGGCCTTCATCAATATCGCCGGTGTGATGGGGCTCATCCCCACGAAAGGCATGGCCCTGCCGTTCCTCTCGTACGGCGGCACCTCGCTCATCGTGAGTTGCATGACCATCGGGATTCTGCTGAACCTGTCGACGTATCAGAAGTCGACCTTCCGGGGGACAGGAGCGTGAACGTTGTGATTGCGGGAGGTGGAACGGGAGGTCATCTTTTCCCGGGAGTGGCCATTGCGGAGGAGTTCCGCAGGCGGAACGGGGCCAGCCGAGTTCTTTTCATCGGGACGAAGCGGGGACTGGAGGCCCGGGTGCTTCCCCAGATCGGTTTCGCCCTGGAAACCCTCGAGGTCGAGGGAATCAAGGGTCGGGGAATGGCAAAGTCGCTTGCGGCTCTCGTCAAGATCCCACGGAGCCTGATGGAGTCCCGCCGGATCTTACGGGGCTTTGAGCCGCACGTGGTGATCGGGGTCGGCGGATACGCGTCCGGGCCGGCCGTGCTTACGGCCCGCTTCATGGGTGTGCCCACGGCCATTGCCGAGCAGAACGCCATCCCGGGCGAGACGAACAAGATCCTCGGCCGATTTGCGGATCGTATTTTCGTGAGTTTCCCCGAGACGAAACGCTGGTTCCGGCCCGAGCGGGTCCGCGTGACGGGAAACCCCATCCGGACGGCGATCGCCGGGGTACAAAGGCGTGAGAGGAAACCCGGAGAGCCTTTGGGGATATTGATTTTCGGGGGAAGTCAGGGGTCACACCGGATCAACCTGGCCGTCCTTGAGACCTTGCCCCATCTCGGGGATTTGAAAGGGAAAATCCGGATCATCCACCAGACCGGGAAGGACGACCTGGAAATGGTGAAAAAAGGATACCGCGACCAGGGGGTAGAGGCAAACGTTCTGCCCTTCATCACGGACATGGCCTCGGCCTACGGGCAGGCAGACCTGCTCGTCTGCAGGGCGGGCGCCACGTCGATCGCGGAAATCACGGCAAGCGGCAAGGCGGCCCTGTTCATTCCCTTCCCTTTTGCCGTGAACGACCACCAGACGAAAAATGCTGAACTCCTTGTCAACAGGGGCGCTGCTGAAATGATCCCCGAGAGGGACCTCACGGGCGAGAGCCTCTCGGGGGTCATCCGGCGACTCGCAGCGGAGCCGGAAAAGATCGAGAGCATGGGAAAAAACGCTGCGGCCCTCGGCAACGCCCGGGCCGCAGCGGACATTGTGGACGAACTGCTCGCTCTCGCGAGCAGAGGCTCGAGGAACGAGGCCAAAGGAGCAAGGTAAAGATATTTCTTCCTCGGTCCCGAACCGACAATCGATTGCAAGCGGACGGAAACGGTTGAAATGCAGAACGGCATCAGACGAGATTTGATGAAAAGAAAGGTCCAGCGGATTCATTTCGTGGGGATTGGAGGAATCGGCATGAGCGGGATCGCCGAGGTCCTTCTCAACCTGGGCTATTCGATCAGCGGCTCGGACCTGATGGAATCGGACACGACGCAGCGACTCTCCTCCATGGGAGCCCGCATCCATTACGGTCACCGGGAGTCCAACCTGGAGACGGCCGACGTTGTGGTGACCTCCACGGCCGTCAAGGCCGACAATCCTGAGGTCCAGGAGGCCCACCGGCGCAACATCCCTGTCATCCCGCGGGCCGAGATGCTGGCTGAGCTGCTCAAGATGAAGTTCTCCGTCGCCGTCTCCGGTATGCACGGCAAGACGACGACGACCTCCATGATCTCGACGATCCTCGCCCACGGGGGCCTCGACCCCACCATGGTCATCGGGGGGAAACTCTCGTCGATCGGGAGCAATGCGCGGCTGGGCGGCGGAGAGGTCATCGTGGCCGAGGCCGACGAGAGCGATGGCTCGTTTCTGAAGCTCTCCCCCACGATCGCCGTCATCACAAACATCGACCGCGAACACCTGGACTACTACCGGGACATCGACGACATCAAGGAGGCCTTCGTCCGCTTCGCCAACATCGTGCCCTTCTATGGCGTAACGATCCTGTGCATCGACGACGAGCACGTGCAGAGCATCTTCCCGAAAATCAAGAGGCGGACAATCACCTACGGACTTGCCGACGGAGCCGACTACCAGGCAAAGAACATCTCCCTCGAGGGTCCCGAGTCGCGTTACACGATTTACCACAAGGGGGTTCATCTGGGCGAGATCACCCTGCACGCAGCGGGGCTTTTCAATGTGCTCAACTCCATGGCGGCCTTCGCCGTGGCCCGGGAACTCGAGATGGATTTCCCCGCGATCCGGGACGGACTGGCCGCCTTCCTTGGCGTTCAGCGCCGCCTCGAGGTGAAGGGAGTGGTGAACGGCATCACCGTCGTCGACGACTACGGTCACCACCCCACGGAGATCCTGGCCACCCTGAAAGCGGCCAGGCAGCTATGGGGCGGCCGCCTCATCGTCGTCTTCCAGCCGCACCGCTATACGCGCACGCGGGCCCTTTACAAGGAATTTCTCACATGCTTCCCCGATGCCGATCGGCTCATTCTCATGGACATCTACCCCGCAAGCGAGGCGCCGATCGAAGGCGTGACGTCCTTCAACCTCTACAAGGGGATTGAGGCCGTGGGGCACAAGAATACGGTCTACATCCCGTCTGCCGACGGGATCGTGAGCCACCTTCTCGAGACGGCGAGGCCCGGCGATGTAATCATCACCCAGGGCGCCGGCAGCGTCTGGAAGGTGGGCATAGAGTTTCTGAAAAAGGCAAAGGAGGAGACGGCTGGCCGCTGAGGCAGGAGGTGTAACCCCTCCACACCTTCTTCTCGGCGGCCGCCTTCCCTTTCTGAACGAAAGAAAGTGAGGAAGAGCAGAAGATCGGAAGTTGAAGATAGAATGCTCTTTTTCCGCTCTTCCTCACTTCGCAGCCGCGGCAGGCGGGAACAACTGGATGACGGATTACGAATCGGCATATCGCAAGCAACTCAGAGAGCTCGTCAAGGGCAAGGTGCTCTTCGACGAGTGTATGGACCGCCACACCTCCATCGGCGTCGGAGGAAGGGCTGATGTGCTTGTCTTTCCGGAGAGTCTCGCCGAGCTAGGGAAACTCATGGTCAAGCTGCGCACCGAGGAAATCCCCGTCTTTTTCGTGGGCAACGGCACGAACCTCATCGTCCGCGACAACGGGTTCCGGGGCGTCATCGTTTCCACGAAGAGCCTCCGTGCTGTTCGGATCGAGGAGCGTGGAAGTGACCGGATGGCGATTTTCGCCGAGGCGGGCGCATCGCTTGCCGAGGTGGTGGCCCGGACGGGGAAAGAGGCCCTCACGGGCATGGAGTTCTGTGCCGGAATCCCCGGGAGCGTAGGGGGAGGCATCCGGATGAACGCCGGAGCCTACGGCAGCGAATTGAAAAACGTCATCGAATCGGTAAGTCTTCTCAACGGCGAGGGGCACGTCAAGATCTGCCCACGGGAAGCCCTGCAGTTTCAATATCGGAACCTGGACTTGCCCGAAGGGGCCTGTGTCGCCGGCGGCGTCTTCGTGCTCGCCCGCGGAAACCGGGAAGCCGTCGAAGGTCGAATCCGGGAGATTCTCCGGATGCGCGCAGGGAAGCACCCGCTGGATTACCGCAATGCCGGCTCTATCTTCAAGAACCCGAAGGGCACACCCGCGGGGCAGATTATCGACGAGGCGGGCCTCAAGGGAGTCCGGATCGGCGGGGCACAAGTCTCGGAGAAACACGGCAACTTCATCGTCAATCTCGGCAGCGCCACGGCAAAGGACCTCTGCGCACTCATCGAGCACGTGCAAAAGAAGGTCCTCGAGATGAAGGGCATCGCCCTGGAGCCCGAGGTGAAGATCATCGGGGAGGAGTGAGTTGAGACGATCCATCCGCTCATCGGTTGAAACACAACTGAACCGGGTGCGACGGCGTTCGAGGAGGATCCTCGTCGAGATCGGCAAGACCGTCCTGCTGATCTCGGCGGTGGTGGTGATCGCCTCCCTGCTCATCTTCGCCTACAACTTCGTCATTGTGTCGCCTTATTTCCAGATGAAGGAGACGCTGGTGATGGGCACGGAGCGGCTCCAGAGCGATGAGATCATCGCCCTGACCGGGCTCAAACCCTCGCAGAACATCCTCCTGACCAACCTCGGAACGGTGGCGAAAAAGCTCAAGGCGAATCCCTGGGTGAAGGAGGTGTCGGTGAGGCGGGACTTTCCCGACCGGCTCATCATCGAGGTAACGGAACGCAAGCCTGTGGCCCTCGTCGAGCAGGGCGACGGCCTGTACTTCATCGAACGTGACGGCACGGCCTTCGAAAAGATCGCAAGCGGCGAAAAAACGGATCTGCCTGTGCTCACGGGATTCTACCGCAAGGGTGCTGAAAACCGGGAGATGATCCTCCGATCGCTCGAGCTGCTCGACTTCATGGCTTCTTACACGGAGATCCCGGAGATCCGCCACATTTCGGAAATCCACGGGGACGATCTGTTCGGGCTTTCCCTGTTTGCCGAGGGGCTCTGCCTGAAGCTGGGTTTCGGCGACTACGACGTGAAGCTCAAGCGCATGAAGCCCGTGCTGGTTGACCTTGCACGTCGCAACGTTTCGGGGTATTTCATCATCGATCTCAACAACCCCGGAAAGGTGACGGTTCAGCATCGCGACTTCCGCGTGCCCGTGAAAGTCTCGGGTGGAGTAAGAGCATAGAGAGAAGGAAGGCTGGAGGCCTATGGCAAAGAAGATCAACATCGTGACGGGTCTCGATATCGGGACGACCAAGGTGACGGCCGTCGTGGCCGAAATCACCAATACGGGGATCGACATCATCGGGCTGGGGTCTTCCCCGACGGAGGGCCTTCGGAAGGGGGTCGTCGTCAACATCGAGAGCACCATCGAGTCCATCAAGAAGGCCGTCGAAGAGGCCGAGTTCATGTCCGGCGTGGAGATCAGCTCAGTCTTCACAGGGGTCTCCGGCAGCCACATCAAAAGCATGAACAGCCACGGCATTGTCGCCGTCCAGGGCCGCGAGGTGGAGGAAATGGACGTGCGGCGCGCCATCGACGCCGCCAAGGCCATCAGCATTCCGCTCGACCGGGAAATCCTCCATGTACTGCCCCAGCATTACATCGTCGACGAGCAGGAAGGGGTCAAGAACCCGGTGGGAATGGCGGGCGTACGCCTCGAGGCAAAGGTTCACATTGTCACAGGGGCCGCCGCCTCGACGCAGAACATCATTAAGAGCGTAAACCGCGTGGGCCTGGATATCGACGAGATCGTCCTGGAGCAGCTGGCCACGGCCGATGCCGTCCTCTCCGCCGACGAGAAGGAACTCGGGGTGGCCCTGATCGACATCGGCGGGGGCACGACGGATATTGCCATCTACCAGGAGGGGAGCATCAAGCATACCGCCGTCCTTCCGATCGGCGGCCACTACCTGACGAACGATATTTCCATCGGGCTGAGGACCCCCGTCATCGAGGCCGAGAAGATGAAGCTGAAATTCGGCTGTGCCAACACCTTCATGATCCCGCAGAGCGATACGATCGAGGTGCCCAGTGTGGGAGGGAGGGAAGCCCGGAAAGTCTCTCGCCAGATTCTCGGGGAAATCATCGAGCCCCGGATGGAGGAGATCTTCTCGCTCGTCAACAAAGAGTTCATCAAGGCGGGCTACGAAGACCACCTTACGGCAGGCATCGTTCTCACGGGGGGCACGGCGCTTCTGGCCGGCATCACAGAGCTTGCCGAGAGGGTCTTTCAGATGCCCGTCCGGAAGGGGTTCCCCATGGGGGTCAGCGGGCTCACGGACATCGTGAACAGCCCGCTGCACACCACGGCAGTGGGGCTCGTGGTTTACGGCAGTAAGCGGGTGTCGCGGCGCGACTCCCGCCGCAGCGGCGGATGGTGGGGGCACACAATCAAGAAAATCAAGAAATGGTTTTCCGAATTCTTTTAACGGGAGGAAGACGTATGTTTGAACTACTGGATGGAGGGACGACGTCCGGCGGGACGGCCCGGATCAAGGTGGTCGGTATCGGCGGGGGA
>Ga0335071_10000582_pt1 | contig 40046 bp, 38 predicted proteins | sample Lox_Sample_15_FD_206724 | JGI IMG/M metagenome (GOLD analysis project Ga0335071, IMG submission 206724) | Soil microbial communities from Loxahatchee National Wildlife Refuge, Florida, United States - Lox_Sample_1.5 | ecosystem: Environmental > Terrestrial > Soil > Wetlands | place: USA... | reverse complement strand
CTCCAACCGCCGTCGCTTCGTGTTTCCCGTTTCATTCCCCAAACCACGATTGACCAGGTGATGGTCGAGGAACGCGCCGCCGCGTTCACCAAGCGCAGCATCAAGACCAGCGCCAAGCTCGCCGGCCTCAAAATGGCGGTGTCCATGATGGATTTGACCACGCTGGAAGGCAAGGACACACCGGGCAAGGTCGCCTATCTCTGCCGCAAGGCGCTCTCGCCCGCCGACCCGAAATATGGCGTGCCTCCGTGCGCCGCCGTCTGCGTTTATCCGAACATGGTGAAGTTTGCGCGAAAATTTCTCGGCGACCGTTCGCCGGTGAAAGTCGCCTCCGTCGCCACCGGGTTTCCCAGCGGCCAGTATCCCCTCCGGACCAAGCTCGACGAAGTCCGCCGCGCCCAGGCCGCCGGCGCCGACGAAATCGACATGGTCATCGACCGGGGGGCGTTTCTCGACGGCGAGTACGCCAGGGTTTTTGATGAAATCGCCGCCGTCAAAGAGGCCTGCGGCCCGGCGCATCTGAAGGCGATTCTCGAAACCGGCGAACTCGTCACCTACGACAACGTGCGCCTGGCCAGCGAGATCGCCATGCAGGCTGGTGCGGATTTCATCAAGACCAGCACCGGCAAGGTCCAGCCCGCCGCCACCATCCCCGTCACGCTGGTCATGCTGGAAGCCATCCGCGATTACTTTTTTGCCACCGGCATCCGCATCGGCATGAAGCCCGCCGGCGGCATTCGCAACGCCAAGCAAGCCTTGCATTACCTTGTGATGGTCAAGGAAACCCTTGGCGACGACTGGCTCACGCCCGACCTGTTCCGCTTCGGCGCCAGCACGCTCGTCAACGACGTGCTCATGCAAATCGCCAAGACCGTCGAAGGCAATTACCAGGGCTCCGATTACTTTTCGCTACCGTGAAGACCAAAACCACCGCTCTCAAAATCGCCGGGCGCATGCCGCCGGCTAAACCATCCAATGGACACACGGTCGTTCCGCTGCGCGAACGCCGGTTGACCTTCGGCAGCAAGTGGGACTACGCGCCGGCGCCCGAGGAGTCGAAACATTACGTCATTCCCCCCCGGCACGAGCTCTTCATCAACGGCCAGTTCGTCAAGCCGCACTCCGGAAAGCATTTTCCCTCCATCAACCCGGCCAACGAAAACCCGCTCACCGAAATCGCCCTCGGCGACGAGGCGGACGTGGACCGCGCCGTCAAGGCCGCCCGACGCGCCTACGAGAAGGTCTGGGGCAAAATGCCGGGCCGCGAGCGCGGCAAATACCTTTATCGCATCGCCCGCATCATCCAGGAAAAAATGCGCGAGCTGGCCGTGCTTGAAAGCATGGATGGCGGCAAACCCATCAAGGAGACCCGCGACGTGGACCTGCCGCTCGTGGCGGCGCATTTCTTTTATCACGCCGGCTGGGCGGACAAGCTCAATTACGCGTTTCCGGGCCGCCACCCGCAGCCGCTCGGCGTCGCCGGCCAGATTATCCCCTGGAATTTCCCGCTGCTCATGGCCGCGTGGAAGATCGCCCCGGCGCTCTGCTGCGGCAACACCGTCGTCATCAAGCCGTCCAAAACCACCAGCCTCACCCTGCTGCGGCTGGCCCAGATCTTCCAGGAGGCGGAATTGCCCGACGGCGTGGTCAACGTCGTCACCGGCGTGGGCGAGACCGGCACGGCTATCGTCAAGCATCCCGACGTGAACAAAATCGCGTTTACCGGCTCGACGGAAGTCGGCAAGCAACTCGCCGAGATGATCGTTGGCACCAACAAGCGCATCACGCTCGAGCTCGGCGGCAAGGCGGCCAACATGATTTTCGAGGACGCGCCGATTGACCAGGCGATCGAAGGCATCATTGCCGGAATCTATTTCAACATGGGCCACGTCTGCTGCGCCGGCTCGCGGTTGCTGGTGCAGGAAAGTGTTTTCCCGACCGTCGTCCGCAAGCTGCGCGACCGCATCCAGACCCTGCGCATCGGCAATCCGCTCGACAAAAACACCGACATCGGCGCCATCAACAACAAGCCGCAACTGGAAAAAATCCGCGAGCTGGTCCAGAGCGGCGCGGACGAAGGCGCGGAAGTGGTGCAGCCGCGCTGCACGCTGCCCGAGCGCGGCTATTGGTATCCGCCCACGTTCCTCACCGGTGTGACGGCTTCGCACCGGGTGGCGCAGGAGGAAATTTTCGGGCCGGTGCTGAGCGTGATGACCTTCCGCACGCCGGAGGAAGCCGTGGAGCGCGCGAACAACACGCCGTACGGACTGAGTGCCGGGGTGTGGACCGACAAGGGCAGCAAGATTTTCAAGATCGTCAACCAGCTCCGCGCCGGCGTCGTCTGGGCGAACACCTACAACAAGTTCGACCCGACCAGTCCATTCGGCGGCTACAAGGAGAGCGGCTTTGGCCGGGAAGGCGGCTTGCAGGGACTGGCGGCCTATTGCCGGTTGGATTGAAAACTCTACCCCTCGAACCATGAGCACACGACTGGACGTCAAAAAAACCTACAAGCTCTACATTGGCGGGAAATTCCCGCGGAGCGAGAGCGGCCGTTACCTGTCCGCGACGTCGGCAAAGGGCGCGCACCTGGACAATTACGCCCATGCCTCACGCAAGGATTTCCGCGATGCGGTCGTTGCCGCGCGCGCCGCGATGGAGGGCTGGAGCAAGGCCACCGCCTACAATCGCGGCCAAATCCTCTATCGCGCCGCCGAGATGCTGCAAAACCGCGCGGGCGAACTGGTCAATGAAATCGCACGTTCCACCGGCGTCAGCAGGGCGAAAGTTCAGCGCGAGGTGACGCTGGCCATCGATCGGTTGGTATATTTCGCGGGTTGGACCGATAAATATCATCAAATCTTCGGCAGCGTGAATCCCGTGGCCACGTCGCACTTCGATTTCACCACTCCGGAACCGACCGGCGTGGTGGTGGTACTCGCGCCGGATGAGCCATCGCTGCTGGCGCTGGTTTCGCTGGCCGCGCCGGTGATTTTGAGCGGCAACGCGGCGATCGTGATTCCGTCGGAGCGATTCCCGTTGCCGGCCGTGACCTTTGCCGAAATTCTGGCCACGAGCGATTTGCCCGGCGGCGTGGTAAACGTCCTGACCGGCAAGCGCGCCGAACTGGTGCCGCACATCGCCGGCCACCTGGACGTGAACGCCATCGTTGACGGTGTGGGCGACCCGGAGTTAGGGGCGAAACTACAGGCAGGCCCAGTCATCAATCTCAAACGCTACACCAGACATCTGGCGGCGCCGGCTGACTGGTTTAGCGCCAAGGTGGAGAACCCGTACTGGATTCTCGACACCATCGAATTCAAGACCGCGTGGCATCCCATCGGCGTTTAATCGAGTTTGTCTGCCATTCATGACGCTGCCCAACACTCCCGCCGCGCTGGCCCGTTTTATTGATCACACTCTCGTCCGGCCGGACGCCACGGTTCGGGATTTCGAAAAACTCTGCGCCGAGGCGCGCGAACACAACTTTTACAGCGTGAGCGTGAACGGCTCCTGGATTGTCGAAGCCCGGCATTTCCTGGAGGGCAGCGACGTCAAGGTGGGTTGCTCGGTGGGTTTCCCGCTCGGCGCGATGCCCGCAGATGTGAAGCGGTTTGAGACCGAAGCGGCCATTGATGACGGCGCGCATGAAATTGACGTCGTCCTCAACGTCGGCCGGCTTAAGGGGGGTGACGACAAATTTGTCCTGCGCGAACTATGCGACGTGGTGGAGGCGGCCGACGAGCGGCCGGTCAAAGTTATTCTGGAGACCTGCCTGCTGACCCATGAAGAAAAGATTCGTGCCTGCAAACTGGTGGTGGAAAGCGGTGCACGTTTCATCAAAACCTCAACGGGGCTTAGCACGGTCGGCGCCACGGTGGAAGACGTGAAATTGCTGCGCGAAACGGTTGGCCCGAAGTTCGGTGTGAAGGCGGCGGGCGGGATTCGCAACACCCAAACGGCGCTGGCGATGATTGCGGCCGGCGCGAACCGGCTCGGCACCTCGGCCAGCGTCGCGATTGTCGCCGGCCTGGCGGACCCCAAGGCCTGATATCAGTTCCCGGCCAGTTCCTGCGGCCCCTTGCCGCCGTTGAGGAGGAACAGCACCGCCATGCGCACGGCCAGTCCGTTGGTCACCTGCTCCAGGATCAGCGAACGCCCCGAGTCGGCAATATCGCTGTCAATCTCCACCCCGCGGTTGATCGGCCCGGGATGCATGATGAGCGCATCCGGTTTGGTTTTGGCCAGGCGCGCCTTGTTCAGGCCGAAGAGTTGGGTGTATTCGTTGATGCTGGGAAACATCGTCTTGCGCTGGCGCTCGTGCTGGATGCGCAGCAGGTTGATGATGTCGGCATCGCGAATGGCTTCGTCCATCTCGTAAGTCACCCGGCATCCCATCCGTTCGAAGGTCTTGGGAACGAGCGTGGATGGCCCGCACAGCGTGACGCGCGCGCCCAGTTTCGTCAGCGCCCAGATGTTCGAGCGCGCCACACGACTGTAAAGGATGTCGCCCAGGATCGTGACGTTCAATCCTGCAACTTTTCCCTTCCGCTCGCGAATGGTGAAGGTGTCGAGCAGCGCCTGGGTGGGATGCTCGTGCGCGCCGTCGCCGGCGTTGACCACGCTCGCGTCCAGCACGCGTGACAGGAAATGCGCCGCGCCCGAGGCGCTGTGGCGGATGACGATGAAATCGGCGTTAAGCGCCTCGAGATTGCGCGCAGTGTCCTTGAGTGTCTCGCCTTTTTTCAGCGATGAGGCCTCGGCGGTGAAATTGATGATGTCCGCCGACAGCCGCTGTTCGGCCAGCTCAAAGCTGATGCGCGTGCGCGTGGACGGCTCGATGAACAGGTTCACGACGGTTTTGCCGCGCAAGGCCGGCACCTTCTTGATGGCGCGTTCGCCCACGACTTTGAATGCCCGCGCCGTGTCGAGCACCATCGTGATCTCGTCCACGGTGAGCGACTCGATGTCGAGCAGGTGTTTGCGGTTCCAGGTCATGGCTTCTTTAAAACCACCTCGTCCCGGCTCGCGCCGGATTCGACCAGCAACAGGGAAATTTTTTCCTCCCGCGCCGTCGGCACGTTTTTGCCCACAAAATCCGCCTTGATGGGCAACTCGCGGTGGCCGCGGTCCACGAGCACCGCCAGTTGAATTCGCTTGGGCCGGCCGAAATCATTCAACGCGTCCATCGCCGCCCGCGTCGTGCGTCCGCTGAAGAGCACGTCATCCACCAGCACGACCGTCTTGCCCGTCACGTCGAACGGGATGACGGTGGGAAACACCTTGGGGGCGGCGCGCCGGTCGAGATCGTCCCGGTGCATGGACACATCGAGGATGCCCACCGGCACTGCCTGGCCCCAGATACCCGTCAGAATTTTGCTCAGCCGCTGCGCCAGGTGATCGCCACCGGTGGGAATTCCGATTAATACAACGTCCGTGCCGACCTCGTTGCGCTCGGCGATTTCATGGGCGATGCGGGTGAGGGCGCGCTGAATGGCGGTGGCATCGAGGATGACGGTGGAATCAGACATAAAAAAACCGCGAACCGCTCCTTTTCGCGGAGCCGATTCGCGTCGCTCTTTGCGTTTTCATTTTTCCTTCGCCGCCTCGCCGGGCTGCGTTAAAGGAACAGATTCGACCGTTTACCTAGTTATTGGCGGTAGGCTGACGGCCTTTGCGCCAGTTGGCGCGGTGCTTGATGATCCATTCGGTCAACGCCCGTTCGAAGCCGATGTCATGCCCGGCCTTTTCCGATTCAATCCATTTGTGCTTAAGGATTTCCTCACGTTCCGCCTGAAATTCGCGGTAAAGCGAAGAACTCTTCAGCAAATCGTTCGCCGACGATGTTTCTTTTGCAGCGTTCGACATAATAAAAAACTCTATGTTACCACCACGTTAAAACTTTGCCGCCCAGCTTGCAACCCAAATAAGATACTATATATCAAAAGCTTATAAATTGTTTAAGCCGGACCTTTCCGCAGTCCTTCGGCAATTTGAATGAACGCCTTTCCGGCCGGCCGGTTCGGCGCCGATACGACGATAGGCACTCCCCGGTCGCCTGCCTCCCGGATTTCCGTGAAAATCGGCACTTCGCCCAGAAACGGGATGTTCTGCCGCGCGGCCTCCGCCTGGCCGCCGCCATGGCCGAATATTTCCACGCGTTCGCCGTTGGGCGTGGTGAAATAACTCATGTTTTCGATGATCCCCAGCAGCGGCACGTTGACTTTCTTGAACATGGCGATGCCCTTGCGCACGACGCCCAGCGATGCTTCCTGGGGCGTGGTCACAATGACCCCGCCGTCCAGCGGCACGGTTTGGCAAAGTGACAGTTGGGCGTCGCCCGTGCCCGGCGGCAGGTCCACGAGTAAAAAATCCAGGTCACCCCACTCCACGGCGAACAAAAACTGCTCGATGGTTTTGGCAATCATCGGCCCGCGCCAGATCACCGGTTGGTCGTTCTCCAGCACCAGGCCGATGCTCATCACCTTGACATTGTGATTGGCCGGCGGGACGAGCCGCTCGCTGGCGCTGATGGTTGGCCGCTCATGAACCCCCATCATCAACGGGATGCTGGGGCCGTAAATGTCGCAATCCAGCAGGCCGACGCGCGCGCCCAGATGGTTCAGCGCACAGGCCAGGTTGACCGAACAGGTGGATTTGCCGACGCCGCCCTTGCCGCTGGCGACGGCGATGACCCGCTTCACGCCCAAAAGGCGGTTTTGATTCGACAACCCGCCCGGGGGCGGGGCCTGCCCCCCGGCAGGTTGCCGAACCTCAATCTGCACGAGCTTCACTCCGGGCAACGCGCGCAAGACCCGCTCGCCATCCTCCTTGATCTGGCGGGCAGCGTCGGGATTGGCCGAGGTCAATTGCATCATGACGCTGACCGCGCCATTGGCGGCGGAAATTTCCTTGATGAGTCCAAAAGAAACGATGTCACGTGAATAGCCGGGATATTTCACGGCCCTAAGCGCATTTTTGATGTCGTCCTGTGTAAGCACGGCCACAGATTAGCACAGTTGAGGTTTTGCGCCAGCGTTTGGAGCCCCGGGGCCAAAGGGCGGTCAACCGCGCCGATTGAGCCCGGCCGCGTCCAAAACCAGCGTTCCGGGCTTGCGCAGTCGCACCGGGCATGGAAAAGTAAGGGTCTAATTATCGAAATTGGATTATCAAATCATGACGCCGACGCGGACAAAACTGGACCTGGAACCGTTTCTAAAAAACTCCGAGCGCCTTGATTCGGGCCTGCAACCGTCGTGGCTGGCGCCGCTGCGCCGGGCGGGGATTGCCCGCTTCGCCGAACTCGGGATTCCGACGTTGCAGGACGAAGACTGGCGTTTTACCAACCTGGCACCGATCGCCAAATTGCCGCTCCAACCGGCGGCCGGGCCGTCGGACGATGCGGCCGCACGCGCCGTGCTGGCAAAATATATCTTTGGCCGGCTGCCCGGAGCCCGGCTGGTTTTTGTCAATGGCCAATACTCCGCCGCGCTCTCCTTCGTGCGGGGATTGCCGGCGGGGGTGAGAGTGTCGAACCTGACGGTAGCGCTGGTGGCCGATTCGGAACTCATCAAAAACCAGTTCAGTCGTCATGCGCTGACCGATGACAACGCGTTTGCCGCGTTGAATCAGGCATTCTTTACCGACGGTGGATTCGTGCATGTGCCCGCCGGCGTTTCTGTGGCCGAGCCGATCCAGCTCGTGTTTGTTGCCACGGCTCGCCGGAATGGCGAAACCATCCAGCCGCGCAACCTCATCCTCGCCGGGGCAAACAGCCGGGCCACGATCATCGAAAGCTACCTGTCCGCCGACAATACGGCGTATTTTACCAATGCCGTCACCGAAATTGTTGCCGCCGCCGATGCTGCGCTGGAGCACGTGAAATTTCAGGATGAAGCCGCCGCCGCGTTTCACTTGGCGACGATTGCCGGCGAACTGGGTCGCACCAGCAACGTGAACGTCCACTCCTTCGCACTCGGCGCGAAATTATCGCGTAATAACATCCGCACGAAGCTCGCCGGCGAGGGCCTCGAATGCATTCTCAACGGCCTGTACCTGACGCGCGGCGAACAACTGGCCGACCATCACATGATCGTCGAGCACGCGCAGCCGCACTGCGCCAGCCACGAGTATTTCAACGGCATCCTCGACGACCAGTCCAAGGGCGTCTTCCACGGCCGGATCCTCGTCCGGGAAATCGCGCAGAAGACCGACGCCAAGCAAACCAACAAAAACCTGCTGCTCTCCAATGACGCGACCGCCGATACCAAGCCGCAACTGGAGATTTACGCCGACGACGTGAAATGCACCCACGGCGCGACGATCGGGCAGTTGAACGAGGAATCCATCTTTTACCTGCGCACCCGCGGCATCGGCGCCGACAACGCGCGGCGGATGTTGATTCACGCCTTCGCCGGCGAAATCATCGCACGGGTCAGGCATGATGCCGTGCGCGAGGAATTGGACAAGCTGGTGTGGGACCGGCTGGAAGCCAACCCGCATCTGAAGGCGCGGGAATGGCTAAACCGTAATGACGAATGACTAGCGAAATCCAAATGCCAAAGGACGAATGGTATTCGGCAATTATCATTCGTGCTTCGTCATTCTCTAGTCATTAGGATTTAGTCATTCCAATGAAGTTGGCCATGTTCGAAGACTTAAACGACCTTTATCAGCAGGTGATTCTGGATCACTGCAAGCAGCCGCGGAATTTCCGCGAATTGCCCGCAGCCACCTGCTCTGCCCAAGGCCACAACCCGCTCTGCGGGGACCAGTTGAAGTTGTTCCTCGTTTTGGATGGCAACACCATCAAGAACATCAGCTTTGTCGGTTCGGGCTGCTGCATTTCCAAGGCGTCGGCATCGCTGTTGACGGAGTTTGCGAAAGGGAAAACCCGGCCCGACATTGAAAGGATGTTTGACCGGGTCCACGACATGGTCACCACCGGCAAGGTGGAGGGCGACGTCGGCAAGCTGGCGGTGTTCGCCGGCGTCTATAAGTTCCCCGCCCGGGTCAAATGCGCCATCCTGTCCTGGCACGCCGTCATGGCAGCGCTCAAGGGCGATAACCAGCCCGTCAGCACGGAAAACGAGCGGACCTGATTGATTTCAACTGCGGTTGCGGCGATGATGGTGGCAAGGTTGAATTGAGAGGTGTTGTATGAATTCCAACGAAGCTAAAATTCTGACACGGGACGTGGAGGCCGCGATTGTGCCCGTCGGCACCAAGGTCACGCTCAAGCAGGGCGAGACCGCTTACATCACGCAATCGCTCGGCGGCAGCCATACCGTCGTCGTCAACGGCAACATGTTCCGCATCGACGGCAAAGACGCCGACGCCCTCGGATTCGCCACCCCGGCCAAACCGACCGCGGCCGCCGGCGGTCCGGTGACTCAGGAAGGATTGGAGAAGCAGGTCTGGGAGGCGCTGAAAACCTGTTACGACCCGGAAATTCCGGTCAACATCGTGGATCTCGGCCTCATTTACGATTGCCATCTGACACCGGTCGGCCAGGACAGCTTCAAAGCCGATGTGAAAATGACGTTGACCGCGCCCGGCTGCGGCATGGGCCCGATGCTGGCGCAGGACGTGCAAAACAAACTGCTCGCGCTCGAGCCGGTGGACGAAGCGAACGTCGAGCTGGTCTGGGACCCGCCATGGAACCAGAGCATGATGACCGAGGCGGCCAAGCTGCAGCTGGGGCTGATGTGAGGCGCGAATTTCACGAATTCTCACCAATTGATTTTGGGAATTCGTGCCAATTCGCGTAATTCGCGTCTAAAATTTCGATGAGCACATCAAAGACAATCGTTTGGGCGAAGCTGCGAAAGGATTTTCCCATCCTCGACCAGCAGGTCCACGGCAAGCCGCTGATTTATTTCGACAACGCCGCCACGTCGCAGAAGCCGCGCGCGGTGCTGGACGCGCTCCGCCATTATTACGAGTGCGACAATGCCAACGTCCATCGCGGCATTCATGAGTTGAGCAATCGGGCCACCGCCGGCTACGAAGCCGCCCGCGCCCGCGCCGCACAATTTATCAACGCCCGGAGCGCCGAGGAAATCGTGTTCACCCGCGGCACCACCGAGGGCATCAATCTTGTGGCGAATTCCTGGGGCGCAAAAAATCTCAAATCCGGCGATGTGATTCTGCTCACGGAAATGGAGCATCACAGCAACCTCGTGCCGTGGCAGTTGCTCGCCCAGCGCACCGGCGCCAAACTGGCCTACTTGCCCGTCACCGGCGACGAAGGCATCCTGGATTTGAGCAAGCTCGATTCACTCCTGACCGAACCGGTGAAGCTGTTCGCAATGGTACACATCTCGAACTCAATGGGCACGGTGAACCCAGTCGCCGACCTGTGCGCCCGCGCGCGCAAGCTCGGCATCACCACCCTCGTGGACGCCGCGCAAAGCGCCGGGCACATGCCCGTGGACGTGCAGGCCATCGGCAGCGATTTCCTCGCGTTTTCCGGCCACAAAATCTGCGGGCCGACGGGGATCGGCATTTTGTGGGGCCGGCAGGAATTGCTCGACGCCATGCCGCCGTACCAGGGCGGCGGGGAAATGATTTTGTCGGTGGAATATCAAAAGACCGAGTTCAAGAAAGCCCCGCACCGGTTCGAAGCCGGCACGCCGGACATCTCCGGACCGATCGGCCTGCACGCCGCGATGGATTATCTCGACGCCATCGGCCGCGAAAATATCTGGCAACACGACCAGGAACTGGCGCTGTATGCCTGCGAAAAGCTGGCCGCGCTGAACGGCCTCCGGCTGTTCGGCCCGAAGACCGGCCGGGCCGGGCTGGTAAGTTTTCTGCTCAAGGACGTGCACGCGCACGACGTTGTAACGCTGGCCGACCAGGCGGGAGTGGCGTTGCGCGGCGGGCATCATTGCACCCAGCCGCTCATGCACCGGCTGGGCGTCGAGTCCACCGCCCGCGCCAGCTTTTATTTCTACAATACCCGGGCCGAAGTGGACCAGTTTGTGGAAGTGATTAGGGAAATCCGGAAGTTCTTTGGGTAATGATTTCGGAGGGAGGAGCTCTGCGACGCCCTACCACAAAAATCGGGCGTCGTGGAAATCTGTCCCCCAAAATATTCAATCTCGTCCGGCGGCGCGGATGAACGGCTTTAGCTCTTTCATCAAATTTGCAAAGCCGTCCAGCGTCATCTGTTGCGCGCCGTCACTCAAGGCTTCGGCCGGGTTCGGGTGCACTTCAATCAACAGCGCGTCCGCGCCCATCGCCACCGCGCCTTTGCACATGGCTGACACCAGGTCCGCGCGCCCGACGCCTTGGCTCGGGTCAATGACGATCGGGCAGTGCGATTCGCTCTTGATGATGGGAATGGTCGAGAGATCCAGCGTGTTGCGGGTGTAGGTCTCGAACGTCCGGATGCCCCGCTCGCAGAACAGCAGGTTCGGATTTTCGTGGGCGAGTACGTATTCGCCCGCCAGCAGCCATTCCTCGATTTTCATGGAGAGCCCGCGCTTGAGCAGAACCGGTTTGCCGGTTTTGGCGGCGGCGATAAGGAGTTGAAAGTTCTGCGAATTGCGCGCGCCAATCTGGATGATGTCCGTGTACTCGGCCACAAGGTCGGTGTGGCTTTCGGACAATAATTCGGTGATGACGGCCAGGCCGGTGATGCGCCGCGCCTTGTCGAGCAGTTTCAATCCTTTTTCACCCAAGCCCTGGAATTCGTAAGGTGAGGTGCGCGGTTTGAACGCGCCACCGCGCAGAACGGTCGCCCCGGCGGCCACCACCGCTTCGGCGGTGGTCAGCAGTTGTTTCTCGCTTTCGACCGAGCACGGGCCGGCCATGACGTGCAGTTGTCTGCCGCCGATGACGTGTTCGCGGACGCGGATCGTGGAATTGGCCGGATGCGCCTCGCGGCTGACGAGCTTGTAACGTTTCTGGATGGGCGTGACGCTTTCGACCGCGCGCGGGAATTGCGACAGCAGGATTTCGAGGTTGGCGTGGGTCAGTTCGTCGCCGATGGCGCCGATGACGGTGCGGGCCACCCCGCGCATCACGTGGGGGATGTAACCGAGGCGGCGAATTTCCCGGAGGACAGACAGTTCGTCCTTCCGCGAGATCCGGGGTTTGAGCACGATGATCATAGGTTTTTATGGGTTGGCCGAAGGTCGCAAAAACAAAAACGCCGCAGGCGTTTGGCGACCTGCGGCGATGGTTTTGGTTAAAGTCTATCGCAGCCGCAAGTGCGCGCTCAGGCTAAACCAATAAAAGAAGTATTGGCTCCGGGCTGCGTTGTTCACTTGCGTACTGTTCACGGCAAACAAGCTAACAGGAATCCCGTAAGCAGTCAAGCCGAAGAAATAGAGACTGAACGTCGGGTAAATGGCAGGGACAGCGCGCTGCGCTGTCCGGACGCCGCAGCGCGGCGTCCCTACCCTTTACACATTGAACTTGAACAGCAGCACGTCCCCATCCTTGACGACGTAATCGCGGCCTTCGATGCGGTAATGGCCGGTTTCGCGGGCATGGCCGACTGACCCGCATTTCACCAGGTCGTCCCAGTTGACGGTTTCCGCCTTGATGAACCCGCGCTCGAAATCGGTGTGAATGGTGCCGGCGGCCCGGGCGGCCGTGTCTCCGGCGTGAATCGTCCAGGCCCGGACCTCCTTTTCGTTGAACGTGAAAAACGTCCGCAGTCCGAGCACGTGATAGGCAGCGCGGATGAGTTGACCGGCGCCGGCCTCAGTCACGCCGAGGTCCGTTAGAAATTCCTTCGCCTCCTCCGATGACAAATCCACCAGATCGCTTTCAATCTGCGCGCTGATAACCACGGCTTCGCAGGCCAGGTGGGTTCTCACGTAATCGCGTACCTGCTGGACGAAGGGATTTTGGTTCGCGGTGGCGAGATCGCCTTCCTTGACATTGCAGGCGAAAACCGTGGGCTTGTCGGTCAACAGGAAGAAGCTGCGTTGGATGATTTTCTCGTCCGGGGCCAGCGGGAGGTTGAAGGTGTTGACCGGCTTGCCGGTGTCCAGGTGAGCGCCGATCTTTTCCAACAGGTGTTCCTCCAGCAACGCGTGTTTGTCGCCGCGTTTCACGTCCTTGGCGATCTTTTCCCGCCGCTTTTTGACCGCCTCGATGTCGGCCAGCACCAATTCGGTGGTGACGATTTCGATGTCGCGTACCGGGTCCACGCTGCCGGTGACGTGCACAATATCGGGGTCCTCGAAGCAGCGGACGACGTGGACGATGGCGTCCACCTCCCGGATGTGGCTGAGGAACTTGTTGCCCAGACCCTCGCCGTGCGACGAGCCTTTCACGAGACCGGCGATGTCCACGAATTCGATCGTGGTAGGAATCAACATGCTGACCTTTGCGATTTTGGCGAGGGGTTCGAGGCGCGGTTCCGGCACGGTAACGACGCCAAGGTTGGGCTCGATGGTGCAGAACGGGTAGTTCTCCGCCGGCGCCTTGTGCGAACGGGTGACAGCGTTGAACAGCGTGGATTTACCCACGTTGGGCAGCCCGACGATTCCGGCCTTGAGCATAACCTGAGATTTGCCGCAGTGGCGCGGACCCGGACAGCATCACCCTGAAGCCGGCGGGGCACAAGGTTTTTTGCCCGCTCACATCCGGTGCTGGGCCAGTTTCCAGGCGATATTCGCGCCGTCGAACAAGCCGATCCCGAGGAGGCAGATGCCGGAAAACCGCTCCATGCGCAACAGGGTCTTTTCGCTGAACCGCCCGTAACCGCGCCGCGCCACGTAATAGCTGAGAGCGCAAAACCACGTGATGGCGCCCAAGGCGACGCAGGCGATGCAGGCGGACTTGCCCGCCGGGGTGTCGTCCACCCAATCGCGGGACAGCAGGTTGGCCGCGAGCACGATCCAGAACAACAGCACGCCGAGATTGCCCATCACCCGCACGAATCCCGTCATGAACGCGGAGTGCGGATGGAATTTTTCGTCGATGCGCTTCTCGATCCGGCTGGCGGTGTCGCCGAGCTGGGTGGGGGCGACCACGGTCTTGGCCGTGAGAAATTTGATGCCCAGAAACAGCATGAAGACGAACGTGAACACTTCCATCGAGGTTTTGACAAGGCGAATGCCGAAGAACGACGAAAAGCCGGTAAAGGCGATCGTGCAATAAATCACGTCCATCGTCGCCGCGCCCAGACCGATGAGCGCGGCATATTTGAACCCGCGCTGGGCGGCGCCGTTGATGATGGTCAGGTTCACCGGCCCGATCGGCATCGAGAGCAACAGGCCGAAGAAAAACCCCGTCAGGGCGGAAAGCAGGATGGGGTGCGATTCGGACATGGGCTTCAAGGCGCTGTGTCCGGCTCGTCGTCTTCTTCCTCTTCAATTTCGCGGCGCATGGCGCGCGAGATGCTCGGGCGCACAAAGCCGTAAATCAAATACGCCGTGAAGAACAGCGGCAGGATAAATACCAGGATTTTTTCACGGAAAACGACCACGCAGCCGACGAACAGAATCGCCACCAGCGTCTTGGTAAAGGTCCGCGTCGCGCGCAAGTTCAGCGATTTGAAGCTGGGATACCGCACCCGGCTGACCATCATCCACGACAGGAACAGCATCAGCACCGGCAGCAGATACCGCCAGCGGCCCTTGGTGAAGTCTTTTTCCTCCACCCACATGATGAAGAGCGTCAGCGACGCCACCAGCGCGGCGGCCGACGGGATGGGGAAGCCGACGAATTCCTTGCCGCTGCCGGCCGGCTGCATGGACAGCACATTAAACCGCGCCAGCCGGAACGCGCCGCAGATCAGATAAATCGAGGCGACGAACCAGCCGAGCTCTGGATGCTGCACAAACACATCGCGCAGCACGATGCGATGCACGAGGAACGCCGGGGCAACGCCGAACGAAATCAGGTCTGCCAGGGAGTCAAATTCGCGGCCGAACGGACTTTCCGCGCCGCCCCAGCGCGCCACGCGGCCGTCGAACAAATCAAAAATGCAGGCGAGCAGGATGAACGCCAGCGCGAGCTTGATCTGGCCGTAATAGGCATCGCTCAGGGGATCCGCCTCGACGATCTTCGTTAGCGCCACAAAGCCGCAGAACAGGTTGCCCGCCGTCAGGAGGTTCGGCAGGAAATAGATCTTTAACCGGCTCTCCTCCGAGTCTTCGGCTGGCGCTGGCTTGGGAACAGCTGGCTCGCTCATAATGCCCTCTCAATCAAACGCGGCAATTACTGTTTCGCCGCCGATCACCCGGTCGCCGAGGGTCACCTTGACCTTCGCGTGTTTCGGCAGGTAAACGTCCACGCGCGACCCGAACTGGATGAGACTGATGCGTTCACCTCGCTGGACCGTGTCGTTGTCGTCAATCCACGGCACGATGCGGCGGGCGATCAGGCCGGCAATAAGGCGGATGCCGATCTTCTCACCAAAAGGCTCGGCGGCGTAAAAGCCGATGAGCACGTTTTCGTTGAACTTGGCGCAGTCGCTCTTGAGCGCGCTCAGGTACTGGCCGGGCGTGTGTTTGAAATAGGCGACTCGCCCCGTGACCGGCGCATTTTGCACGTGAACGTCAAACACCGACAGAAAGATCGAAAGGCGCTGGCACTCGCCGCCCATGAACTCCGGCTCGGTCGTGCTGCCGATCACGTCCACCTTGCCGTGGCCGGGGGCGATGACCAGCTTGGGGCCGGTGGGCACCATCGGGTCGGGATCGCGGAAGAAATAGAAAGCGAAGCCGGTGAACACCACCCAAAGCCCGACGAGCGCCCAGGTGAGGTATTGCAGCACGAACGTGCCGATGTATTTGGCCAGCCACGCGCCCGCCAGCACGGCGACCACCGCGGCTCCCGCGAATCCGATGAGGCGCAACGCCGCCACCGCCGCTTTTCCCGAGTGTTTCACGCAGCCAACATAAAAATTCTGTCCGCCACTTGCAATTCAGCATTTTCAGTGCAATTTGAGCGAGTCGCAGAAACGACGAAAGAGTCTGTCTGGAACACGGGGCTGGGAAGCTCCGTAAACCCGCAGCCAAGATGGCTGCGCTACCGCGTAGCGCAGCGCTTCCAGCCTGCGGGTTCAGGCGGCATCCTGCCGCCAGTTTCGCATTCCGGCAGGCTCCAGGCCAATTGAAACCAAAACCAAATGATTGAACAATTATGTCACTCCATGCTCCCGATCTGACCAAACATCCGCCCCGCAGCCCGCGCGTCCGGCTGGGCGGCTACGTGATCCTGCCGCGCTGCCTCGACAAGGGCCGCGCCACCCTTGCCGGCAAAAACGGCGAATATCATTACGCCTGCCCGCTGGACCAGGACTTTTTGGAATATGTCGGCATTGATCCCGAGGAATTGAAGAAGCAGCTGACCAAGAGCGACAGCGAGGTTCTGGAATGGATCAACGCCAACGCGAAGTTCAAGCACACGCCGGCCGAAATCGCCGCGTGGTCGTTGTTCCAGGAGCAGAGCGCGCCGGACAATCCCGGCTCGCGCGAGCACTTCAACGAGCTGCACAAGAACGCCGGGCCCAAGCGCACGGACATCGTGTCGTGGTTCGACGTGCTGGACCTGGACGACTACGTGAGCTTCGGCGGAAAAGCCTGATAACCTTGACGATTTGCGATTGACGATTTGCGAGTCGGCAAGCTCGCCGCGGTCCGGCAGATCGGCGAAAATCGTCAAGGCCTAAGCCGAGGCCTGGAGTGGCGGAGCGCCGTTCGCAGGCGGCGGCCAGGGGAGCGAACCGGACTTGAACGGCTCGATTTTCTCGATGCGGTGCCGGTGGATGGCGCCGTGAAATTCGAATTCCACCTCGTCGCCGATCTTGTGGTTAAGGAGAGACTGCGCGACGGGCGAAAGATAGCTGATGATGCCCTTGTCCGGGTCGGAGTCCCAGGCGCCAAGAATGGTGAAGGTTTCCGCTAGATTCGAGCCCAGGTCCGTAGCCTGCACCACCGTGCCGATGCTGACGACGTCGGTGCGCGCGTTGGAGAAATCCGTGCCGCGGGCCCGGGTGAGCTGGGTTTCCAGCTCGTCCTTGCGGCGCATGAGGATTTTCTGCATTTCCTTGGCGGCCTTGTACTCGTGGTTTTCGCTGAGGTCGCCGTAGCTGCGGGCCAGCGCGATTTCCTTCGAGTTGGCGGGGATTTTCCGCTGCACCAGCTCCTGGTACTCTTCTTTGCGGCGCTCCAGGCTTTCCCACGAGACCAGCACCGAAGTGTCCTGCCGGGATTGCTCGCCCGTGATGAGCGACTGGATGGCCGGATGGCTCTTCACCAGCCGCGCCAGCAACGAGCGCTTGTCCATGTCGTCGAATACCGGCGACAATTGCAATGCGCGGGTGAGGTCCTTGACGACCTCGATGTCGGCGGAGGCGGTCAGTTCGGCCAGCAATTGCTGGTCGTCGAGAATGAATTCGCGCAGGCGGTTGGAGCGTTTCTCGTTGAACTGGTCGCGCTCCATGGCGGTGAGCATGGCGCGAAAGACCTCCGGTCCCAAGATGTCGGCATAGGCATCACTGCGCTCGCGGCCGAGCCAGAGCAGCAGCTCGCTGCCGGCCGTGTGCTGGTTGATCAGCCGGGCGAGCGTTTCCTTGAGCAAATCCATCTTGCCTTCCTGGACCAGCAGGTTGACGAATTCGCGGCACAATTTGGCGGAAACAAAATTCAGCGCGCCGCGCAACACCTCGTGCCAGCGATCGGGGTTCGCGGTTTTGAACGACTGGAGGGCGTGATGGTGTTTGGCGGCGGGAATCTGCTCCAGCACCGGCCCGAATTTGATGTCCTGCGCCCAGATTTGCGCGGCCGTGATTTCGTCGGTCGCCGGCGGCAGTCCCGCGACTTGGCGCAATTCGTCGCGGGCAAAAATGGCCTCCAGCGCGACCGCCGGCTGCGTGCGCTGGTGCGAGGCGATGTCCGTGTTCAGCGCGGCAATGAGTTCGCCGCCGGCGGCCTGCTTGTCGGCCAGGTCCGCCGCGCTGCGGATCAGTTCGGCGACGACCACCACGCGCGCTTTCAGGCCCTTGGCGGCGCGGAAATTGGCCATCAGCCGGTCTTGCAGCGTGGTTTCCTGGACCTGGTAAACCACCGGCTCGGTTTTCTTCAGCGGCACGATGAAATGGCCGTCCTTTTTCATTTCCCGTCGCGCGGTTTCCCACCATTTCTTCCAGTCGTCGCGGATGATGTCCGGCACGAGCGCCTGCTGGATCTGGTCGGCTGTCGCCTTGCCGCCGTAGCTGTTCAGCACGAGCTTGATCAAATCGAGGTGATGCGCAGCCAGCTGGCGCACCCCTTCCAGATCGTTGGCTTTGCGCGCCAGAATGTGATCCTTGGGAATGGGTTTGAGACTTTCGGCGGCAAACCCCAGGTCCATCGTGTGCCCCGGTTTCCCCGCGAAGTCGATCGTGAACCGCGCGAAAACCGTGTCCACCGTCTTGATGCGTCCGAAGCCCCAACTCCGATGCATGCAACAGCCGCTTTCCGCCAGCAGCGTCAGCGGCGCGACATGGCGGCCTTCAATTTTTCCCGCCGCCGCCAGCTTCTCAAATTCCTCTCTCATAAAATTCTTTAGTCTCGCCTCCGAAAAGTAGAATGGCATTATTAAAATCGGTGAGCGTCCAAAAACCAAGACAAATCGCGGCCCAAGTTTTGCGGCAACGCCGAGCCGAAGGCCCCTACGTTGAAGATCTGCTGCAAGCCGCCCTTGCCGGCGCGGCCCTGTCACCCGCCGACCGGGGTCTGTGCCAGGAGCTCACCTACGGCGCGGTCCGCTGGCAGGCGACCCTCGACTGGCTCATCGGCCAAAAGACCGACGGGCGCGAACAAAAACCCGCGCTGCAAAACCTGCTGCGACTCGGCTTGTACCAGATTTTCTGGCTCAGCCGCATTCCCCCTCACGCCGCGGTCCATGAAACCGTCGAGCTGGCCAAGCAGAGTGGCTTGGGGCCGCAGGCCGGATTCGTGAATGCCCTGTTGCGCAGCTACGTGCGCGAGCAGGACAAAACCCGCCAGCTGCTCGCCGAATTAAAGACGAAGCAACCGGCGCTCGGCTGGTCGCATCCCGAATGGCTGGTGGCCCGTTGGCAAAAACGGTGGGGATTGAAAAAAACGGCGCAACTGCTCGAGTGGAACAACACGCCGCCGAAGACCTTTGCCCGCGTGAACACGCTGAAATTGCTAGGGTCGGCGCGCTGCGCCGACCGGACGCCGCAGCACAGCGTCCCTACCCTGCTCGCGCTCTGGGCTGGTGAAGGAGTCGAGCATGATTTTGTTCGACGCGACTGGCTCGGGGAAAACCTGGTCTTTGAATTGAAATCTCATCCGCCGCTGGATTCATTGGCGAGTTTCCGCGGTGGCGGGTTTTACATCCAGGACCCGAGCACGCTGCTGGCTCCCGTGTTGCTCGGGGCCCAACCCGGCGAAGCCATCCTGGATTTCTGCGCCGCGCCCGGCGGCAAAACCACGTTTATCGCGCAGTTGATGAACAACCAGGGCCGCATTGTCGCGCAGGACGTTTCGGAAGCGCGCCTGGGATTGATCCGGGAAAATTGTGCGCGCCTCGGCGTGACTTGCGCAGAAACTGCCCTCCCCTCAACTCTCAACGCTCAACCCTCAACCACCTTCGACCGGGTCCTGGTGGACGCGCCTTGCTCGAACACCGGCGTGATGCGGCGGCGCGTGGATTTGCGCTGGCGGATCCAACCGAAGGAGCTTGGGCGATTACAGTCCGCGCAGCTTGAGTTGCTCGAGCAAGCCGCCGGCCGGGTAAGATCCGGCGGGGTTCTCGTGTACAGCACATGCAGCCTGGAGCCGGAGGAGAATCAGGACGTGGTGAAGCAATTCCTAACGGGGCACTCCGCGTTCAGACTGGATCACGAGCCCGAGTTGCTGCCGTTTACCGACAGGGTGGATGGGGCGTATATTGCGCGACTGCACCGCTTGCCGTAATTTTAAGCCCATGGAACTTGACCTGGAAAACCAGTTTGCCGATCGTGCGTACCCCTTGCTCGCCAGCCTCGTGGTGCCACGGCCCATTGCGCTCGTCACCACCGCCAGCCCGGAGGGAAAAATCAATGCCGCCCCGTTCAGTTTTTTCAACGTCCTGGGCGCCAACCCGCCCATCTGCGCCTTTGCGCCCGGCGACCGCGATAACGGCGCGCCCAAGGACACCGCGTTGAACGTCCGCGCCACGCATGAGTTCGTTGTGAACCTCGTGGACGAGGCGATCGCCGAAGCCATGAATCAATGCGCCGCTTCGTTGCCCTACGGCGAAAACGAGCTGGTTCGTGCCGGCCTGCACGCCATGCCGTCTTCCGTCGTGAAACCGCCGCGCATCGCCGAAGCGCCGGCCAGCCTGGAATGCGCCGAGTGGGGCACGCTGCAAATCGGCGGCAACCGCGTGGTCGTCGGCCTGATCAAGCGCCTGCACCTGCGCGATGAACTGTTCGACGCCGGGAAGAAGCGAATTCGTACGGACAGACTGTTTCTCATCGGGCGCATGTCATCACCGCACTGGTATTGCCGCACCCGTGACCGGTTTGAAATGATCCGGCCGGCATAAAAACGCAAGGAAGAAGGAAGAATTTAGAATGCAGAACAAAGCAGACGAGTGCTGTGGCGCCTTTTCTGCCTTCTTCCCTCTGCATTCTGCCTTTACCGCTACATCCCCATGATCTGGTAGCCGGAATCCACGTAAATCACCTGGCCGGTGATGGCGGCCGCCCCGTCGCTGGCCAGAAACACGCCGGTGGCGCCCAGTTCCTCGGGCAGGACATTGCGCTTGAGCGGCGCTTTGGCCTCGTATTGCTTGAGCATTTCGCCGAACCCGCTGATGCCGCGCGCGGCCAGCGTGTTCACCGGGCCGGCGCTGATGCAATTCACGCGGATTTTTTTGGGGCCGAGGTCGTAGGCCAGGTAGCGCGTGCTGGCTTCGAGCGCGGCCTTGGCCACGCCCATGACGTTGTAATGCGGCACCACCTTTTCCGCGCCGTAGTAGCTCATGCCGATGATACTGCCGCCGTCGGTCATCAGCGGCGCGGCGGCGCGGGCCAGCGCGATGAGCGAGTAAGCGCTCACGTCGTGCGCGATGCGGAAGGCCTCGCGGTTGGTGTTCACGAATTCGCCTTCGAGGGCGGCCTTGGGCGCGAACGCGACGGAATGCAACAGCAGATGCAACTTGCCGAATTTGTGCCCCACGGTTTTAAAGACATGGTCGATTTCCTCGTCCTTGGTCACGTCGCAGGGCAGCATGAGTGTGTCGGCGCCGAAGGTGGCGGCGAGTTCCTCGACGTTTTCCTTGAGCCGCTCGCCCTGGTAGGTGAATGCGAGTCTGGCGCCCTCGCGCGCCCAGGCCTGCGCGATGGCCCAGGCGATGGACCGCCGGTTGGCGACGCCGAAAACGATTCCAAGTTTTCCCTCAAGCAATGGCATAATCGTAAATTATGTTTTGGTTAAACCGTTTCTCAGCATGGCAGATTCCGGCCCGCCCGGCAATTCCTTTTGGCTTCCGCCTCGACGGGCGGGGCGGCAGGCGATAAGCTGGCGACGATGGACGCCAATAACAGCAGCCTCATTGTCGAAGGGCTGATCAGCTATCTGGGCCTGATCATCCTGCTGACGTTTCATGAGTTCGGTCATGCCTGGGTGGCCTTGAAATGCGGCGATGACACCGCCCGGTTGCAGGGCCGGGTGTCGCTCAACCCGGTCGTGCACATCGATCCGATTGGCACAGTCCTGCTGCCGCTGCTGATGATTTTTCTGCCGGGCGCCGGTCGCTTTCTCATCGGCTGGGCCAAGCCGGTGCCGGTGAATCCGTACAATCTCCGCAACCCCCGGCTGGACGACATCCTGGTGGCCATGGCCGGTCCGGCCATGAACGTGGTGCTGGCGGTCGCGTTAATGGCCCTGGCCCGCGCTGGGTTGTTGGTCCATGCGGATCAACTGGCGAACTTGTGCGTGGATATGGCGCGGCTGAGCTTGTTGCTGTGCTTCTTCAATTTGATCCCCATCCCGCCGCTCGACGGCTCGCACGTGCTGCGGAACCTGACCAACATGAGCTGGGAGACCTACGCGAATTTTGCCCGGTTCGGATTCATCGCGGTGATCGTGGTGATCCAAATCCCGATCGTGCGCGAGGTGCTCTGGTTTGCCGTCCACGGCACGCTCGTCCTGCTGGCCATGATTTTCGGCGTGGCGTGACGCGGGTCACTTCTTGAAATAAAGCTCCTCCACATTCCAGGTGGCGCGGTAGCTGCTCAGCGGGGTCGGGCGGAGATTGCCGATGTCCCTGCGCACGGCGGCGTAGAAGTAGGGTGTCACGGTGAAAATCATCGGCACCTGTTCGGCCAGAATTTCCTGCACTTCGTCGTAATCCTTTTTGCGTTCGTTGAAGTCCAGCGTCTTGTTCTGGACGTCCATCAGGTGATCCAGCCGCGCCTCCCAATCCGTCGAAGGGCTCTTCTGCCGGGGAAACCACTGGTGCGTGAAACCGTCAGACTTGATGACGTTCATGCTCGACGACGGATCCGCGCCGCCGCCGCCGAGGCTCAGCAAGGCGCATTCATAATCATAGGTGGCGTCGATTTTCTGGATCAGGGTGTTGAACTCGATGGGCTGGAAATTAACCTTGAAACCGAGCCTTTCGAGGTCGGACTTGATGAGCACCGCGACTTTTTCCCGGGCGCTGTTGCCGACATTGGTGTTGAGGGAGAACTCGATCTTGTTGCCGTCGGCGTCCTCTAGCAAACCGTCGCCGTCGCGGTCCTCGATGCCGATCTCCTTCAGCAGCGCGCGCGCCTGGGCCGGGTCATACGGGTATTTGCGGATGTTCGGGTTGAACCATTTTTTGTTGCCGGGCGTGACAAACCCGTAATTGGGAATCGCGCGGCCGGAATAGACCGACTTGATGATGGCATCGCGGTCGATGGCGTACGCGCAGGCCTGGCGGAATTTGGTGTTACGGAACCATTTCAACTTGACCGGGTCCACCAGCGGCTTGCCGGTTTTGGCGTTGACGTTGGTGTTTTGGTTGAACCAGAAAAAGCCCGTCTCCAGGCCGATGCCGGGTTCGAGCAGCGTAAACCGCCCCTTGGCTTCCTCGGCTTTGAAATGGTCGTACTCGAAGGGGAAAATGAAATCGTCCGCATCGCTCTCGCCACTGAGAAAACGCAGCGACATTGCGTTGATGTCGGGCACCACGGTGTAGATGATGTTGTCGAAATAGGGCAGGCGCTGGCCTTGCTTGTCCACCTCGCAGAAATAGGGGTTGCGCTCGAGGAGGACGAACTGGGCGGGCTTGTATTCTTTAAGGCGGAACGGCCCGGAGCAAACGATGTGCCGGGGGTCCCAATTCACGCCATAGGCCGAGAGGAAGGTTTTATCGGCCACGGCCTTGGCCAGAATGTGTTTCGGCAGAATCGGCACGCCGGCGCCAAAATTCTCCAGAAACGGCGCACACACTTCCGGCGTCACAACTTGAATGGTCAGGTCGTCAATCTTGGTCACCTGGAAATTCTTCCCGTCAACCCGCTCGATGTCGGCGATGACGGGATTGAAATCCGGATTGTAAATCAAATCGTTGCAGGTGAATACCACATCGTCGGCGGTGAGCGGCTCGCCGTCGCTCCACCGCAAATTTTTCCGCAGCTTGAACGTCCAGGTCTTGCCGTCCGGGGAATTGGTCCACGATTCCGCCAAGCCGGGCGAAACCTGCTGCGTCGACCAATCGAAACCGAGCAGGGCGGCGAAGAGGTGTCGGTAAATCTCCTCGGAGGACTGCTCGTTGGCGGTGATGGGGTTGAACGTTTTCGGGTCGCCAAAGGAAACCACCACGAAGCGTCCGCCAGGAACCCCCGGCGCGCAGTCGGCCACCAGCGGCGGGTCGGGCAACGGAGCGTTGGCGGCGGATTGGGCCGGCGCGGCGGGCTCGGATTTTTTCCCGCAGCCGGAAAGGCAAATCAGCGCAACAGCGAAAATGACCATCGTTCCAATATTTTTCATACGTTTACTTTAGCCGCAAATGAACATGAAAGGAAAGCAGCGAAGATGGGAGATCGAAAATGGAAAATGGCGGCTGCGGCAGCCATTCTCAATCCTCCATCTTCCATCATCGCCGCAAAAATTCTCGCTCCCGCGGAGATTTTTTGCCACGCTCGGCCCGATATCGATGTGGTCATATCTCGGCAAACGGCTGTTGCACCTGATTCCGCTCCTGCTGGGGGTGTCGCTGCTGACCTTCCTGCTCATGTCGCTGGCGCCGGGTGACTTTTTCACGGCCTTGTCGCAAAACCCGCAAATTTCGCCCGAAACCATTGCGCGGCTCAAGGCGCAATTCCATCTGGACCGGCCCTGGTACGTCCAATACTTCTACTGGTTTAAGAGCGTGCTGCACGGTGATTTCGGCTATTCCCTGGCCTACAAGATCCCGGCCACGTCGCTGATCGTCGGCCGCGTCGGGAACACCTTCCTGCTCTCGTTTTTCGCAATGGTCATCGCCTGGGTCATTGCCGTGCCGCTGGGCATCTGGGCGGCGGTCAAAAAGGATTCGTGGGTGGACCGCGGCTGTTCGCTGGTGGCGTTTCTGGGATTGTCCATTCCCGAAATTCTGCTGGCGCTGCTGGCGCTGTGGTTCGCCGCTGCCACCGGCTGGTTTCCCGTCGGCGGCGCCCAAAGCCCGCTGCATGATCTGATGTCGCCCGCCCAACAATTCTGGGACCGTGCGCATCACCTGATTTTGCCGGCGCTGGTGCTGGCCGCCGCCGATTGGGCCGGCATCATGCGCCAGATGCGCTCCAATCTGCTCGACACGCTCCGTGCCGAGTACGTCACCGCCGCGCGCGCGCGCGGCCTGGGCGAAGGCTGGGTGGTTTGGAAACATGCGCTGCGCAACGCCATCAATCCGCTCCTGACCATCTTCGGCTACTCGCTCGCCGCGCTCTTGAGCGGCGCCTTCATCGTGGAAAACATCATGGCGTGGCCCGGTCTGGGCCGGCTGACGATGGAAGCGTTTTTTGCCAAGGATTCCTATTTGGTTGTGGACTGCGTGGTGATGGCCACCGCGCTGCTGGTCATCGGCAACTTCATGGCTGACCTCCTGCTCGCCTGGAGCGATCCGCGTATCCGGTTGAAATGAAATGGGAGCGACTCCACCAACTCAAAATGCCGCCGCGCAACAGCCGTTGTCGCCCTGGCAATTGTTTCGGCGGCGGCTGAAACAGCGGCGCATCGCCATGGTGGGCGGTGTGATTTTGATCGCGCTTTATCTCGTGGCGTTGTTTGCCGGGTTCATTGCGCCCTATGGTTACGAGCGGCAGGATCGCGACCGGTTCTTCCATCCGCCCACCTGGCCCCGGCTGGCCGGTTTTCATCTGGCGGTGCCGCGGTACGAGCAATTGCCGGGCAATTTTAACTATCGCGCCGTTCCCGGCGATCTGAAGCCGATCCATTTCCTGGTTCAAGGCGACAAATACAAGCTCTTCGGTTTGATCCCGGCCACGATTCATCTGTTCGGCACGGGCGATGTTAACTATCCGGTTTATCCGCTCGGCACGGACCAATTCGGCCGCGATGTCCTTTCCCGGCTGCTCTGCGGCTCGCAAATTTCGCTGTCCATCGGGGTCGTCGGCATCCTGTTGTCCTTCACGTTCGGCATGATCATCGGGGGCATTTCAGGTTATTTCTCGGGCACAACGGACACGGTCATCATGCGGCTCTGCGAACTGGTCATGTCCATTCCCGCGCTGTATCTCATCATTTCGCTGCGCGCCGCCTTTCCCCCGGGGATGAGTTCAGCCCAGGTCTATGCCATGATTATTGTCATCCTGAGCTTTATTGGCTGGGCCAGCATGGCGCGGGTGATTCGTGGGATGACCCTGTCATTGCGCGAACAGCAATTTGTCCTGGCTGCGCGCGCGCTCGGGCAATCGCATCTCCGGGTCATCGTCCGCCATATTTTGCCGAACACGTTTTCCTACGTCATCGTTGCCGCCACCTTGAGCGTGCCCTATTACATCCTCGGCGAAGTGGTGCTGAGTTTTCTGGGGGTGGGCATCCAGGAGCCCAATGCCAGCTGGGGCAACATGCTCACCGCCGCGCAAAACACGGAGATCCTGCGCAACTTTCCCTGGCTGCTCGCGCCCGGCGCGGCCATTTTTGTCACCGTTCTCGCTTTCAACTTCCTCGGCGATGGTTTAAGAGACGCCGCGGACACCAAATCTTTATGAAGCCAGAAGCCAGGAGCCCGAATTCGTAAAAGTGCGTTTGTCGTGCTTCGCGAAATTCCGGATTCTGAATTCTGGCTCCGGACTGCTTGAGAATGAATTTGTTGGAAATTAAAAACCTGAAACTGGATTTCGGCTCCGGCGCCGAGGCTCTGCGCGCCGTGGACGGCGTGTCGCTCGCCATTGGCGCGGGGGAAACCGTTTGTCTGGTCGGCGAGAGCGGCTGCGGCAAGACCGTCACCGCCCTGTCCATCGCCCGGCTCGTCCCCGCGCCGCCGGCGAATTATGTCGGCGGCGAAATTCGGCTGTACGGGACCGATGTGTTAAAAATGTCGGGTGAAGCCTTGCGGAACATTCGCGGCGGCGTGGTCAGTTACATTTTTCAGGAACCCGGCGCGGCGCTGAATCCGGTCTTCCGCGTGGGCAGCCAGATCAAGGAATCGCTCAAGTTGCACCTCCCGGAAAAGGCGAACGACGCCGAGGTCATCCGCCTGCTGAAGCTCGTCGGCATTCCGGCGCCGGAGTCGCGCCTCCGGAACTATCCGTTCGAGCTGTCCGGCGGCATGCAGCAGCGGGTGATGATTGCCATGGCGCTGGCCAGCGAACCCAAACTGCTCGTGGCCGACGAGCCGACCACCGCGCTCGACGTGACCATCCAGGCGCAGATTCTGGAGCTGCTCCACGAGCTCAAGCAGCGGCTGGGCATGGCGATTCTGCTCATCACGCACAACCTGGGCATTGTGGGTGACATGGCCGATCGTGTGGCGGTGATGTATGCCGGGCAGATTGTCGAGCTGTCGCCGGCGAAGGAACTGTTACGCCGGCCGCTGCATCCCTACACGAAGGCGCTGATGGCGAGTGTGCCGAAACTGCGCGGCGACGCCGCCCGGTTGTCGGCCATTCCCGGCAACGTGCCGCGGATCGGCAATTTCCCGCCCGGCTGCCGGTTCGCTCCGCGTTGTCCCATTGCCAAGCCCGAGTGTTCAAAAGCAGTGCCCGAACTGGTCGAGGTCGAGGCCGGGCGTTGGGTACGATGCCCGTTTTGGAAATCACCATGAGCCTGCTCGAAGTCAAAAACCTGAAGGTGCATTTCCCGGTCAAACCCGGGATGTTCGGCCGCGTCCATGAATTCGTGAAGGCGGTGGACGACGTGAGCTTCAGCCTCGAGCCGGGCGAGACGCTCGGGTTGGTCGGCGAAAGCGGCTGCGGCAAAACGACGCTGGGCCGCGCCATCGTCCGGCTGGTCGAGCCGACCGCGGGCAGCGTCCTGCTCGATGGCGAGGACATCACGCGAATGAGCGGTTCGCTGCTGCGCGCGCGCCGGCGCACGTTCCAGATGATTTTCCAGGACCCCTACGGCTCACTCAACCCGCGCATGACCGTCGAGCAGATCGTCGGCGAGGCGCTGGACATTCACAAACTGACCGACAGCTCCTCCGCCCGCCGGAAACGCATCGCGGAATTGCTCCAGGCCGTCGGGCTCGACCCGATTTACGCGCAGCGTTACCCGCACGAATTTTCCGGCGGCCAACGCCAGCGCATCGGCATCGCCCGCGCGCTCGCCGTCGAGCCCCGGCTGATTATCTGTGACGAGCCGGTGAGCGCGCTGGATGTTTCCGTGCAGGCGCAAATCATCAACCTGCTCCGCGATTTGCAGCAGCAGCGAGGCATTGCCTACCTGTTCATCGCCCACGATCTCGCCGTGGTCGAGCACATCAGCCGGCGCGTGATGGTGATGTACCTGGGCAAAATCGTGGAAACGGCGGACGCCAAAACCATCATCCGCGAACCGCAACATCCTTACACGCAGGCCCTGATTTCCGCGGTGCCGGAAGTGGATCCGGAAACGAAGCGGCAGCGCATTGTGCTGCCGGGCGACGTGCCTTCGCCGATTCACCCGCCGCCGGGCTGTCCGTTCCATCCGCGTTGTCCGATTGCCGAAGACCGGTGCCGGACGGAATTCCCGTCGTTGCGCGACACGGCGCTCGAGCATCGGGCGGCGTGTCATCTGGCGGGAACAAAAATCACGGCGGTCGCGCCGGCGGCTTGAAACGTGGAGCGGGCGAAGGGAATCGAACCCTCGTGTGAAGCTTGGAAGGCTTCCGTTCTACCATTGAACTACGCCCGCCTCGGTCCCGGACTGCGGGACCTCGGCGCGGCGAGCCCGCCCTAAACCAATTGGCCAGCTCAGCCCGCGCCGGGCAGGATCAAATCTTAATGGACCGGCTTGCGTTGTCAATTCCGCGTGTGTAGACTCGCTGTCCGCATGGCAGCATTGCTTCTCACCGGCGGACGTGTCGTGGACCCGGCGAACCGCCTCGACGACCCAGCCGACGTTTTGATATCCGAAGGCAAAATCGTCGCGGTCGGCCCGGGAGTGGCGTCGCAGTTGCCCCGGGATGCTGAACGCATGGACGTGAGCGGCCGGATCGTTTGTCCCGGGCTGATTGATTTGCACGTTCATCTCCGCGAACCCGGTCAGACCGCCAAGGAAAACATCGCCACCGGCACGGCCGCCGCCGCGCGCGGCGGGTTCACGTCGGTCGTTTGCATGCCCAACACGGTTCCCACCGTGGACACGGCCGGCACGGTCGCGCTCATCCGCGAACGCGCGGCGAGCGAGGGCCGCGTGAATGTCTTCGTGGCCGGTGCCATCACCAAGAACATCGCCGGCGAGGAACTCGCGCCCATCGGTTCGCTCAAGCGGGCGGGGGTGGTGGCCATCACCGACGACGGCCACTGCGTGCAGAACAACGAACTGATGCGCCGCGCGCTCGAATACGCGAAGATGTTCGACCTGCCGGTGATGGACCATTGCCAGGATTATTCGCTGGTGACCGAGGGCGTGATGCACGAAGGCTACTGGAATGTCGCGCTCGGTTTGCACGGCTGGCCGGCGGCGGGCGAGGAAATGATCGTGGCGCGCAACATCCGGCTGGCCGAACTCACCGGCGCGCGGGTCCATTGCCAGCACCTCAGCGCGGCCGGCAGCGTGCAGCTTATTCGCGAGGCGAAGAAGCGCGGCGTGCCGGTTTCCGGCGAGGCCTGCCCGCACCATTTCACGCTCACTGACGCCGCCGTGGCCGGGGGCGTGCGTTTCTGGGCCAACGACGGCAGGGACCTGGCGCGGTTCCAGGACGATCCGCTTCCCGACTGGCCGGCCTACGACACGAATTTCAAAATGAACCCGCCCCTGCGTTCGGCTGCCGACCGCGAGGCGATTCTGGCCGGCCTGGCTGACGGCACGATTGACATCCTGTGCAGCGACCACGCGCCGCATTGCGATTACGAAAAGGAGGTCGAGTTCGATTATGCCCCGTTCGGCATCACGGGATTGGAGACCGGCCTGGCGTTGTCGCTGATGCAACTGTACCACTCGGAACGGCTGGGGTTGTCCGATCTAATCGCCAAATACACGATCAACCCCGCGCGGCTGCTGAAATTAAACAAGGGCACGCTGACGGTTGGCGCCGATGCAGACGTGACGGTGTTTGATCCCGACGCGGAATGGGTATTTAAGCCGGCGACAACGGCAAGCAAATCGGTCAACAGCCCGTTCTTTGGGTGGAAACTCAGGGGGCGGGCGGTGGCGACGGTCGTGGGCGGCCGGATCGCGTGGCATGAACGAACCGAGCCAGCCGCGGTCAAATAACCAATCATTGATCATGAAAAAAATCGCAATTCTCCTCTTGGCGGCCGCGGCGTTCTGGCGGGCAAATGCCTCGGAACCGGTGTGGTTGACCGACTTGCCAAAGGCCCAGGCCCAGGCCCAGGCAGAGAAAAAGATGGTGTTGCTGGATTTCACCGGCTCGGACTGGTGCGGCTGGTGCATGAAATTCAAACAGGACGTGCTCGACACGCCGGAGTTTCAGGCGTACGCCGCCAAAAACCTCGTATTGGTGGAACTGGATTATCCCCGGAAAAAGGTCCAGCCCGCTGACCTGAAAAAGGCCAACGCCGCCTTGAAAGGCCGGTATGATGTCAAGGGCTTTCCCACGTTTGTGGTGCTGAACTCGGATGGCAAGGAAATCGGCCGCCAAGTCGGCTACGCCAAAGGGGGGCCGAAGGCGTTCATCGCCAAACTGGAAAAATTCAAGGCGGGCGCGTGAGACAAAGCAACCTGCCGGCGGGCGCAGCTGGAAACGGCGGCGCCCGTTTTGTTTTTTGGTAAAAACTTGAACCGGTGCCACCGCAACTTTAGGATAGGAAAATTTTAATGCAGGCGATATTGGCACTCGAGGACGGTTCTGTGTTTCACGGACGAGGCTTCGGCGCGCGCGCGTCCGCGGGCGGTGAAGTGTGCTTCAATACCTCCATGACCGGTTACCAGGAAATCCTCACCGACCCGTCCTACAAAGGCCAGATTGTTACGATGACCTACCCGCTCATCGGCAATTACGGCGTGAACGAGGTGGATGTGGAATCGTGGCGCCCGCACGTGGCGGGATTTGCCATTCGGGAACTCTCCCCCGTCGTCAGTAACTGGCGCGCGGATTTCTCGCTGGACGAGTATCTTAAGAAAAACGGGATTCCCGGCATCCAGGGCGTCGATACCCGGGCGCTGACCAAAAAGCTGCGGGTGCGCGGCGCGATGAACGGGTTCATTTCCACGGAGGACGTATCCGCAGCCGATGCGGTCAGACGCGCGAAGGAATTCGTTTTTCTCGGCGTGGACTACGTCAGGGAAGTCACGCACCGGGAGGCGTTTCGCTGGGACGAAAAGGACGAGCAGAGCGCCAGTTTCAAGCTGGCGGCCGGCAACCAAACGGCCAACGCGCGCCAGGTGCGCCAGCCATTGCCGCCGGCGGACATTCCCATCGTCGCCTTCGATTACGGGATGAAATACAACATCCTCCGCCGGCTGCGGCAGCATGGCTTTCGCACGCAGGTCCTGCCGGCCACCGCCAGCGCCGCCGAGGCGCTCCGACACCAGCCGGCGGGCATCTTTCTGTCGAACGGCCCCGGCGATCCGGCGGCGCTCGATTACCTCGTACGCGAGGTCAAAATCCTGGTGGACAGCGGCGTGCCGGTTTTTGGCATCTGCCTCGGCCATCAGATTCTCGGCATGGCGTTCGGCGGCAAAACCTTCAAGCTCAAGTTCGGTCACCGGGGCGCGAACCAGCCAGTGAAGGACCTGGAATCCGGCCGGGTTGAAATCACTTCGCAGAATCACGGTTTTGCCGTGGACGCGAAATCGCTGCCATCCGACGTGGCCGTCAATCGGATCAATCTGAACGACCAGACGGTCGAGGGAATGCGCCACAAAACCCGGCCGGTGTTCTGTGTGCAATATCATCCGGAGGCGTCCCCCGGGCCCCATGATTCGACCCCGTTGTTCGCGGAATTCCGCGCCCTGATTGAACGGCGCGGATGAAAAGAGAAACCGCCAGCAGATTTCAGTTTGACTTGAAACGGGGCGCGTCCATAATCATTTCATCGTAAGTCCATGGCGAAACTTGTAATCCTGACTCCGGGCCTGCCGGTAACCGGCCGCACACACGAGCTGAACGTGGATCGCACCACCATTGGCCGTGTCGAGGACAACATGTTTCAAATCGCCGAGGCATCCGTCTCCAGCCACCATTGCGAAGTCCACCTGCGCGGCAGCGAAGTCCTCATCCGGGACCTCAACTCGACCAATGGCACCTTCATCAACGGTGAGAAAGTCACCGAAAGCCCTTTGAAACCGGGTCAGACCCTGCGGCTTGGCAATGTGGAATTGAAACTGGAGGTCGAAGGCGCCGCGGCTCCCACTGCCGGCCCCGCCGCGGCTCCCGCCCCACCCAAGCGGCAGGTCGAGGCCACCATGGTCATTCCCCGGGGTGTGAGCCTGAGTGATCTGGAAAGCGGCACCGGCCGGGCCCCGAGCCTGGATACCAGCAAGGAATTTTCCAAGAAACGCAACAAGGCCGGCCTCTATTTCTGGCTGGCCTTTGGCATAGTGATTTTGCTGATCGTGGGCCTGCTGATTTACGCCATCCTCCTCGTCAACGGCGCTTCATCGCACAAGTGAGGCCGGCCCGCTGCCCGGCCTTCGCCGACAGTGCCGTCACCCGCCGCTGGTGGATTCCCTGATCGCACGGGCGTGAAATTCACGCCGGAATGCGTGGAATTCACGCGCAGCCGAATGGACGATCACCCCGTTTATGCTGCAATCGCCGTGGCATGGGCGATGCTAATTTCGTTTTCCGGCATGAACTCCAACCCGTCCACCTGCCGGTCCGGAGCCTTCTCCCTGGTGGAACTGCTTTGCGTCATGGCCATCATCGCCATTCTCGCTGCGCTCATCCTGCCCGTGCTGGAACAGAGCCAGGGGAGAGTCCGGCGCATCGAGTGCGAAAACAACCTGCGGCAACAGGGAATGGCGTTTCAGCTTTTCCTGCACGAGCACGACGACAAGTATCCCATGGCCCTGCCGGTTGCCGCCGGTGGGTCGCAGGAATTCGTCCAGAACGGTTATGTCGTGCTGGGGGAATTCTATTTTTCCTACCGCCAGTTTCAGGTGTTGTCGAACGAGCTGGGTTCGCCGGTCCTCCTGGTTTGCCCGGCTGACCAGCGCCTGCCGGCGACCAATTTTGCCTCGCTGCAGAACAGCAATCTTAGCTACTTCATCGGCGTAAACGCCCGGTATGCCAATCCGAATTCCCTGCTGGCCGGGGACCGGAACTTGACGACCAATTTCTACACCAGCCCCAGCCGGTTGCGCATCGAACCCGGCAGCCGGTTGTCGTGGACCTGGGAGATGCACCGGTTCAAAGGCAACCTGATGTTTGCTGATGGGCGGGTGGAGGAATGGAACAACGCGGCGCTGATAACCGGAACCGGCGGGCAATTGGCCGGGGCTGAACTGTTCCTGCCTTCCGTCCCCTTCGTTCCCGGCCCGGTGGTGGCCTCCCGCCCGGCGTCCCAAAATCCTTCGGGGGCCAATCCCGGTGCGGCCACCCCGCGGGCTGGTGCCAACCCGTCCGGTTGGGGCATGCAGCCCGAGAGTTCTCCCCCCGCTCAGCCGGAGCAATTCACCCGAGCGCCCAACCCGCCGATCACCGGCCGGTATGCATCCATCCTCGCCAAAACCAATAAACTGACTTCACCAACCACGAATGCACCGGCAGACACGACCGTGGCCGCGACGGACACCGGACCGGGGGCGCCGCCCGTTGATGAACGCCTCGTCAGGATTTTGCGCCGGATTTTAATCGGACTTTATCTGTTCTTCCTTCTCGCGATCGCGCTGTGGTTCCTGCTGGCAAGCTTGCGAAGGTCGCAGCGCCGGAAAGTGCAAAGCCCGGGAGGGTTTTAGTTTTCCGTTAGTTTTCCGTTCTGGCCTCCGGCGTGCCGCTTCGTTATCCTCCGCGGCATGTTCGAAACGGTCAAAGCCGACATCGCCACTGCCGCCGGGAAACTGACACACCTGCGGAGGTTTCTTTGACGTGCCCGGTGCCCAAAAGCGCCTAGGCGAGCTCAACACGCTCATGGCCGCCGAGACCTTCTGGAACAACCGCGAAAAGGCCCAGGGCCTGATTGACGAGGCCAATTCCCTCCGCAACAAGATCGAGCCGCTTGCCAAGGCGGAAAAACAGCTCGAGGACTTCCGCGTGATGCTCGAACTGGGCGAAGCTGAGCCGCCCGCAGCCCAGGCCCAGGTGGAACAGGAACTCACCCGCGACCTGGCGAAATTTTTCAAGGAGCTCGACGCGCTTGAGCTCAAGGTCTTTCTCAGCGGTCCGCACGACCGCAAAAATTGCATCCTGAGCATCAACGCCGGCGCGGGCGGCACGGAGGCCCAGGACTGGGCGGAGATGCTGTCGCGCATGTACCAGCGCTGGGCCGAGGCGCGCGGCTGGGAGGTCGAGGTGACCGACGCCTTGCCCGGCGAAGGCGCCGGCCTCAAGAGCGTTACGATGCTCATCCAGGGCGAAAACGCCTACGGCTTCGCCAAGGCCGAACGCGGCGTGCACCGGCTGGTGCGCATCTCGCCGTTTGATGCCAACAAACGCCGACACACCAGCTTTGCCAGTGTGGACGTGATTGCGGAAATCGAGGAGAACACCGATCTCGTCATTCCGCCGAACGAGTTCCAAATCGACACGTTCCGCTCCGGCGGCAAGGGCGGCCAGAACGTGAACAAGGTCGAAACCGCCGTGCGTATCACGCATATTCCGACCGGGCTGGTCGTAGCGTCGCAAACCCAGCGGTCGCAGCATCAGAACCGCGCCACCGCCATGCGGCTGCTGCTCTCGCGGATCTTCGCCCAGCGGCTCGACGCGCAAAAGGCCGAGATGGAGCGGTTCTACGGCGAGAAGGGCAGCATCTCCTGGGGCAACCAGATCCGCAGCTACGTCTTCCAGCCCTACCGCATGGTCAAGGATTTGCGTACCGGCGTGGAGACGAGCAACGTGCAGGCGGTGATGGACGGCGATCTGGATCCGTTCGTCAACGGCTGGCTTCGCGCCGGCTGCCCGACGAAAAGGATGCAGGGCGTGAAGGATGAGGAGGAATAAATTGAGAAAACATTCAACATCGAACATTCAACGCTCAACGCTCAACCATCGTCATGAGCGGTTCAGTGGATGCTAGAAGTCCAATGTTGAATGTTAAATGTTCCCAATGCCAGTCATGTCCATTCTCGACACCATCGTTGAGCAAAAGAAGCTGGAAGTCGCCAGACTCCCGGAGCGCGTGCTCGCCGCCGGCGATTTGCGCGATGCGCTGCTGGAGCGCGGCGAGCGGCGCGATTTTATCGCTGCCTTGCGCCGGCTGCGCCGGCGCGACATCGCCCTGATTGCTGAAGTAAAAAAGGCGTCGCCGTCGGCCGGCGTGATTTGTGAGAACTTCGACCCCATCCGCATCGCCAAAGAATACGAGGCGGCCGGCGCCAGTTGCCTGTCGGTGCTGACCGACGAGAAATTTTTCCAAGGCTCGCTGGATTATCTCCGGCAGATCCGCGCCGCGGTCAAATTGCCGCTGCTGCGCAAGGACTTCATCATCGACGAGCGGCAGATCCTGGAGGCCATCGAATGGGGCGCCGACGCCATCCTGCTGATCGTCGCCATCTTGAGCGATGAACAACTCCGGAAATTCCACGCGCTGGCGACGGAAGCCGGACTGGCCGCGCTGGTGGAGGTGCACGACGAAGCTGAACTGGAGCGCGCGCTGAAAATCGGTCCGCCGCTCATCGGCATCAACAACCGCAACCTGAAAAATTTCCAGGTGGATTTGGCAACAACGGAGCGCCTGGCGGTCCGGATTTTCTCAACCCTCAACCCTCAACCCTCAACCATTCTCGTCGCCGAGAGCGGCATCCACGCGCGCGCCGACGTGGACCGGCTGAAGCAATGCGGCGCGAGCGCGATTCTGGTGGGTGAATCCTTGATGCGCGGCGGGGATATTCAGAAGAAAGTCCGGGAGCTGATTGGGTAGGGACGCCGCGCTGCGGCGTCCGGACAGCAACCGCGCTGTCCCTACTTTTTATTTTTCGCCAGTTGCTTGGCCAGCCGGATGGCAGAAATGATACTGGACGGATTGGCAATTCCTTTTCCGGCGATGTCGTAGGCCGTGCCGTGATCGGGCGAGGTGCGGATGAACGGCAGGCCGAGCGTCCAGTTCACGCCGGTGTCAAACGCCACCGCTTTCAGCGGCGCCAATCCCTGGTCGTGGTACGTGGCCACCACCGCATCGAAGTCGCCGCGCAAGGCGTAATGAAATACCGTGTCGCCGCTCAACGGCCCGACGACGTCGAATCCCCGCTGCCGGGCGGCGTGAACAGTCGGGGTGATGACCTTGATTTCCTCGTCGCCGAATTCGCCGCCCTCGCCGGCGTGCGGGTTCAAACCGCAAACAGCCACCCGCGCGCGGGGCAACTGCAAATCGCGGCAAGCCTCGGCCGCCAACTCGATGGCGAGCGTTATTTTTTCGGCTGTGAGCAGCTGAGGGACGGTTTTGATGGAAATGTGGATCGTGGCCAGCGCCACGCGCAGCCATCGCCCGCGCTCGTCGTGTCCCAGCAGCATCATGGCGGTGCGTTTCGCGCCGGCGATTTCCGACAGAAATTCCGTCTGGCCGACGAAATTTTTATGGCCGGCGTTCACGATGGATTTCTTGTTGACGGGGGCGGTGACCAGGGCGTCCAACTCCCGCCGGAGACAGCGTTGGGCCCCGTCGCGCAGCGCCGCCATAGCGGCGCGGGCGGCCTCGGGTGAGCCGGCGGGCAGATTTTCCGCCAACGGTTTGGCTGAGGGATTGGTGACGAAGAATCGCCCGGAATGGCTGTAATCGGCGAATGGTTCCAGCGGCAGGTTCAGGCCGAAGGTCCGATTGACGCGATGAAGCGAGTCGGCGTCGCCAAGCAAAAGGTAGCGCGCATCATCCTTGGCCGCCTCGGCGGCAAGCGCCCGGAGGGCGACCTCGGGGCCGATGCCGGTGATGTCACCCAGGGAGATGCCGATCCAGCCAGTCATGGGTCCAAAACTTCAGTGCGGCCGCTAGAACAAACGGAGGAAGGTTTTTGACTTCAACTTGGCGATCCATTGTTGTTCCAACTGCTTCTGCGCCTGCGTGCGGAGGGTGACTTCGATTTCCAGGCGCACTTCATTGAGGGGCTTGACGTGGGCGGGACGCGTTTGTTCCACCTGCATGATATAGCAGGACTCGGGCGTTTCGATCACTTCGCTGATTTGGCCGGGCTTGAGCGCGAACGCGACATCGGCCAGTTCCTTGCGCAACACGGAGCGCTCCACCCAGCCCCAGTCGCCGCCCTGGCTGCGCTGGGACCCTTCCGAATTCACGGCCGCCATCTCCTGAAAGGTCGCCCCGCCCTTGATCTCGTCCAGAATTTCCCGGGCCCGCAGCACCGTATTGGTGTCGTCATCGGATTTTTTGTTGAGGACGATCATGCGGAGCTTGATCTGCTCCTCCACTTTGAAATCGTTCGTGTGGGCCAGGTAATAGGTCTCGACCTTGTAAGGCGAGATGATGGTTTTGGTCGAGGACATGTTTTTAAGGCGCAACTGCTCGACTACCCACTGATCGCGCACGTCCTGCCGGAATTTCTCAAAGGTCATCCCTTGCGCCTGCAGGGTTTTCATCAGGGTGATGCGGTCGCCAAACCGTTCGCGGATGCGTTCCTGGACCAGTTCGTCCACCACGGAATCCGGCAGCCGGTAACCTTCCACGTCAAAATCGTGCAGGATCAACTGCCGCTCGATTAATTGCTCCAGTCCGTCGTTCAGGGTGGCGTCCAGTTTTTGCTGATACCGGGCCGGGTCGCCGGCGTATTCCCGCCGCAATGCCGCTTCCGCCAGGCTGGTGAAATCAAACACCTCGGCGATCGTGACAATGCTGTCATTGACAACGGCCTTGATGCCGTCGGCCAGTTTGGCATCGGTCGGTTCCGCGCGCAGCGGCAGGGCGGCGCCGGCGAGGGCCGCCAGCGTTGGAATGAGCCAGAAACCTTTCATCAAAAACCGCACGGATGGTAACAGCAAACGCCGGCGGGTCAAGCGCGCCACTCAGAGGCTGAGCCGGTTCAGCAAATACATCACCAGCGCCAGGATGGCCGACATTCCGAGCGCCGCGATGGCGGACCATTTCAGGAAATAGAGATGCTTTTGCCGGGCGGGCCCCCCCCCCCAACCCCGGCAGCAAATAAAACCGCTCGCGCTCTTTGTCAGCCTTTGAACGAAACATGAGGTTCTGAATCCCGGGGCACTTCTAGCACAGAACCGGCGCCCCGGCAAGCGCCCTCACGCGCCCTGCACACGATGGCTTGCGATGTCCGCCGCGGGCCGCTACCGTTGCGGGCGTGAATCTGGAAGATCATATCGGCGACATCATCCGTAAAGCACGGGCCATGAACGATGTATCCGCCGACGCAGCGGCGGCAGCCGCGGCCATTTCGGAGACTGAACTGGCCGTACTCGAAGAAACCGGGCGGTCCGGCGCCCGACCCAATTACGCGGCACTGGCCGGGCGGCTCGGGTTGAATCCGGCCAAGTTGGAGGCCATCGCCGACGGGTGGTTGCCCGTCCCCAAGGATTTAAGCCGCTGGCGCGAACTGCGCGTATTCACGACGGCCGGCGAGGGTCTGACAGTGAATTGTTATCTCGTCTGGGATGAGGTGACGCGCGAGGCGGCGCTGTTCGACACCGGGCTGGACGCGAAGCCGATTTTGGACTGCTTGGCCGCCGAGCAGCTCCAGCTGCGCCATGTTTTCATCACCCACTCGCATTGGGATCATGTCGAAGCGCTGCCCGCGATCCGCGCGGCCTGGCCGAAGGTGCGCGTTCACTCCGGCTCCAAAAGCGCGCCGGTGGACCAGCGCAACAAACCCAGCGAGATCCTTCCGCTCGGCGGTTTGCGGGTGACCCACCGCGAAACACCCGGCCACGCGGAGGACGGCGTGACCTATCTGGTGGGCAATTGGCAGGAGGACGCGCCGCATGTGGCCATCGTGGGCGACGCAATTTTCGCCGGGTCCATCGGCCGCGGCAACCAGTCTTGGGACCTAGCCCGTCAGAAAGTGCGCGAACAGATTTTGACGCTGCCGCCGGAAACGCTGCTCTGTCCCGGCCACGGCCCGTTGACGACCGTGGTGGAGGAAAAGGCGCACAATCCCTTTTTTTAATTTTGTGAAATCGGGCCGGTAAGGCAAATCGGGACATGCCTTGCGCTAATTGGGACACCACCCTGAAACTTCAGTGAGGACCACCCTTGCTTCTCGCCGGCCCGACCAACCGGCCAGCGCGGCGGTAACTGGCACGGGGATTGCATGTTGGCTGGGCCGGTAGCACATACGTTTTATGAGATTCACCTTGGCAGTTGGTCACACCGAGAGACACCTCGTCGAATTCAACTTCAATCAACTCCGCGGCACCCTGAACATTCAGGTGGATAGTCGGACGATTTTCCAATCCCGACGGCTGTTCAACGAACCGGTCAATGAGGTCTACCAGTTCGTGATCGACGGCGCCGAACAATCGCAGGTGCGGATTGAAAAACACCGCAAGCCGTTGTTCGGCCATCGGAACACCGTCTATGTGAACGGGCGCATCAACCGGGTAATTGACCGGTATTTTTAATCGACCGCCCGACAAATAGTCCGCTGCGACCGGGAGGGGGAGCCTGGCTTTGCCGGTACCCCCGCCGTTAGCGAATTTGCCCCGGTCGCTGCCCGCGAATAATTCGGTGTACTTGGGGGCAGGCCTGCTTTGCGCCTTGCCATTCCGGCGGTCCTGCTCTTAATTAACGCCGCATCGCCCAAGAACCAGATGAAAACCGTACTCCGATTCCTAGCCGGTCTCTGCCTGGTGACTTTCTGGCTGCAAAACGCCGCCGCCCAATCAACCGCTCAAACGAACGATTATCGTCGCTGGTGGCAGGAGCGGCCGTATGGGCGGCCCTTCAGCAGTGCTGCAACGAACCCGCTTCCCCGCATCCGCGTGCAGGGAAACCAGTTTATGGGTCCGGCCGGCAACCCCATCCTGTTTCGCGGCGTGTCCGTGGCCGACCCCGACCGGCTGGAGCACCAGGGACATTGGCACCGGCAGCTGTTTGAAGAGGTGAAGGCCATGGGCGCCACGCTCGTCCGCCTGCCGGTCCATCCGGCGGCCTGGCGCGAACGCACGCCGCACGAATACCTCAAGCTGCTCGACCAGGCCGTTGAGTGGTGCACCGACCTGGGCCTTTACGTGGACATTGACTGGCATTCCATCGGCAATCTGAAAATGGAGATGTTCCAGGACCCGATGTACGACACCACGCAAAAGGAGACGTTCGCGTTCTGGCGGACCATCGCCCAGCATTATCACGGGAACAGCACGGTCGCGTTTTATGAGCTGTTCAACGAACCGACCCTGTATCGCGGACAATTGGGCCGCATGTC
>Ga0335071_10000581_pt1 | contig 40078 bp, 27 predicted proteins | sample Lox_Sample_15_FD_206724 | JGI IMG/M metagenome (GOLD analysis project Ga0335071, IMG submission 206724) | Soil microbial communities from Loxahatchee National Wildlife Refuge, Florida, United States - Lox_Sample_1.5 | ecosystem: Environmental > Terrestrial > Soil > Wetlands | place: USA... | reverse complement strand
GCCTGATAAGCATCCATCCCGGGGAAGTGCCCCGATAAGGAATGGCAGCGGGAAAGGTCTGCCCGATCGATCAGTACATCGAGTTTAGCGATTTGGAATAACCGGTTTATCACCCCGATATCACCAAGTTATCTCTTTTTTATCTTAATAAAAAATAAAAAGGCGCCCGCTTTTAGGCGGGCGCCGGGAAAAATCACAGGGCGATAGGCGGTGAATTATCCATCCTCATCTTGCATTTCATCGCGTAGCTGCTGGATGGTTTGCCGCAATTGGCCCTGAAGATCCAGGAAGGATTGCAATACATCGTTGAGAGTTTTCAGGGAATTTTCGAGGTCGAGGCGTTGGTGGTCCCGCCGGCCAGGCGTGGCTGGCCGGGAATCATTTTCCATAAGGATTGCCTGGTACAAGGCGCGGGTTTCTTCCATCGGCGAAACCCCCAATTCGTCGAGGAGTATTTTTTGGCAGGCTTCGAACTGTCGCAAGGCCAACGCCCTCTGGCCGTTGACCTGATACAAACGCATGACCTCCCGATGGATCTCTTCGCGTAGAGGGTCGAACTCCAGCAGCTTCAGGCCGTAGGTCAGGCTCTTGCCGTACTCGCCTCGGCTCTTGTAACAGCTCATCAGGTACGCCAGGGAGTTCAGATACATCATGCGTACGTGCTCCCGTTCGCGCAAGATCCAGTCGATGTACATCCCTTCCAGGAGATCGCCAGTATAGAGGGAAAGGTGGTTTTCCATTTCGATCAAGTCCTGCGTGCGAATTCGGTCCGGAGGTGAATCCAGAACGTGATCAACGACCTTCTTGAAATCCTCGATGTCGAGCCAATAATCGCTGTTGCTGTTGAATCCAATCTCGCCGTCGGGGGTCGTGGTCAGGTAAGTCCCCCGCGGCAAGCCTTCCGGCTCAATGATCCTCCGCAGCCGCCATAGTGCAGTATTCAAGCAATATCTCGCCCGGTCCTGTGAAAAATCATCCCAGAGCCTCCCGGCCAGCACTTCGCGGGAATGGGTACGGTGCGGCTCCAGCAGTAAATAAGCGAACAACTCCTGGACGCCGCGCGGAAGGCGGATGTCGCTTGAATCACCTTCCTTAAGCAGATGCATACTGCCGAACAAATAAATATGCAATGTGCTCATGTCGGACCCCTTTCAAAGTGGAAGGAAAGGGTGGCGGCTGAAGTTGTTCGAACTTTACTTCATTTGGACAGGCACAAGTCCCGAGAATGGAGTGAGCGTGTCGCCGATAGGGAATGGCGCCAGCCTCCAGCTTGGATCATTCGGCCAGATCTTGGAAGTTGTTTGAATCGGTAGTGGATCGTCAATATCATTTCGGCCTGTCCAATGGCCACCCTGCTTCGTAAATGAAAACTTAATGTCGAGTGGATGTTACGATCAGGAACGATAAATAGTTCGGTTCAGATCATATACCCATGCGCAACATGACACATGGCTGCTGCCGCTCTTTCCGTTTTTACGGGACAAATCATTGATCAGATCGTTGATGAATTACCGGGAAGCGAATGATTTACCCACTGGGTTCGACTTGCAGGACGAAAATATATTTTCTTGTCGCTTCAGTACAGTTTAATTATAGCATATTCGGTCGCAATTGTTATATTACCTATTTCCTATTTTCCCTTCACTGTCCACCCGTTTGGGCAATTCTCCCCCACTTTGAATTAGAATCGTGCAGATGTACATCCACCTTACCACCCATTCGGCATATTCCCTCCAGGAAGGCCTGGCCCTGCCGGTCGAACTCGTCGAAGCCGCCCAGGCCGACGAAATGCCCGCCCTGGGCCTCACCGACCATCGTCTACTGAGCGGGTCGGTGGAATTCGTCCTCGCCTGCCGGAAAGCCGGAATTCAGCCCGTGCTCGGTCTGGAGATCGACCTGGAAACCGGTCCAGTCTCTTTGCTGGCAACCAGCCTGGAGGGTTGGTCGAGCCTGTGCGCGTTGAGCAGCGCCCTGGCGCTCCGCCCCGCCCCCGAAGCGGATTGCCCGGTCGATCTGCTGGCATTGCACTCCCGGGATTTGATCGCCCTCGCCTCGCTCTCCCCGGATTTCAGCGAAAAACGCATCGGCCCCCTGCGGGACCTCTTTCCCCGCCGCCTTTACCTGACCCTGCAAGATCCGGCCCAGGCCCTGCCGCTCGCCCACCTCGCCGGGCGGCTTGCCCTGCCTCTTGTCGTCTGTCATCCGGTCTACTACCTGGAAGCAAGGCAAGTAGTCCTCCAGCGCACCCTTTCTGCCATCCGCTTGAACCAGCCAGTCAACCAACTGCCCGAAAAGGCTCCTGCTCCGGCCGGCGCGTACTTCGTCCCGGCCGCCGAGATCGAGCGGCGCTTCCAGGGTTCGCGCGCCGCCCTGGCAGCTACCCAGGAGATCGCCGAACGCTGCCGGTTCGACCTGCCGCTGGGAATCCCGCGCATGCCAACCGTTCCCCTGCCCGAGGGCAGCTCGATCGCCCGGGTCATCAGGGAAAAAGCCGAATCCGGGGCGCGCAGGTTGTATGGGAAGATCGATCCCCCAATCCAGGAAAGGCTCGACCATGAGCTCGAGGTCATTTCCCGCATGGGCTTCGAGCCGATTTTCCTGATCGTGGAAGAGCTGCTCGACTTTGCCCGCCGGACCGGGGTGCCGTTCTCGAGTCGCGGCTCGGCTGCCTCTTCCCTGGTCGCCCACTGCCTCGGCATCACCAGCCCGGATCCGCTCCGCCTGGATCTCTACTTCGAACGCTTCCTCAACCCGGCCCGCACCACTCCACCAGACATCGATACCGACTTATGTTCGCGCGGCCGCGACGGCATCATCCAGCACGTCTTCGATACGTACGGAGCCGACCGGGTCGCCATGGTCGGGACGGTCAACCGTTTCAGGCCTCGCTCGTCACTTGGGGACGTGGCCAAGGCGCACGGCTTGCCGCCGGAGCAGGTGCGCGAACTGGTCGAGCAGCTGCCATACGCCTTCTTCGCTCGACACGAGGAAACCGACGAGAAACACCCGGTCCCGCCATCCCCCTTCGCCGAGCTGCGGACCCGCTACCCTCCCGCCTCCTACCAGCGCATGTTCGATGAGGCCGAGGCGCTCTTGAAACTGCCCCGCCATCTCTCGGTGCACGCCGGCGGCCTGATCGTCTCCCCTGGTCCATTGACCGAGCTGGTCCCGGTGATGCGCTCGGGCAGCAAGGGCATCATCATCACCCAGCTCGACCTTGGCTCGGTCGAGGAGCTGGGCCTGGTCAAGATCGACCTGCTCGGCATCCGCGGCCTGACCGTGCTGGGCGATGTGGCCGAATTCATCCATGAAAACCATCCGGGCGAATACTCCGGTTCCCTGGGCGTGCTCGAATCGATTCCGCCCGAGGATCCAGCGACTTCGGCCCGGCTGGAGAGCGGTGGCACCATCGGCTGCTTCCAGATCGAAAGCCCCGGGATGCGGGCCACCTTGCGCGAAATCCGGGCCCGCAGCGAGGACGACCTCATGGCCGCCCTGGCCCTCTACCGTCCCGGTCCGCTCACCGGTGGGCTGAAGGATGCCTTCGTCCGCCGCTTCAAAGGTGAGGAGCCGGTCAGCCACATCCACCTAGCCCTCGAGCCGCTCCTGGCCGAGACCTATGGGGTCATCCTGTACCAGGAACAGGTGCTGCGGATCGCCCACGAACTGGCCGGTTTCAGTCTGGCCGAAGCCGACCTGCTGCGCCGGGCGATGAGCCATTTCGATCCGGGAAAGCAGATGCAACTGCTCGAGAAAAAATTCGTCGCCGAGGCGGAAGCCCGCAGCGGCGTTCCGGCGGAGACCGGGGAGCGCATCTGGGAAATGATGGCTGCCTTCGCCGGCTATGGGTTCCCCAAAGCCCACGCGGCTTCGTACGCCAGGGTGTCCTGGCGGTCGGCCTGGTGCAAGACCCATTTCCCGGCCGAATTCATGGCAGCCGTCCTGGCCAACGGAGGCGGCTACTACAGCCAGCGCGTCTACCTGAGCGAGGCCCGCCGCCTGGGTCTGACGGTCCGCCCGCCGCACGTCAATCGCTCGGGGCGTCACTTCCGGGTGGCTCCCCTCCCCACCGGCGGGAAAGGCCTGTACATGGGCCTCGACCAGCTGCGCGACCTGACCGGGCGGACGATCGAGCGGATCGTCCGGTTCCAGCCCTATGATTCCCTCGAAGATTTCCTCGCCCGGGCCGACCCGCGCGGCCAGGAAGCCGAAAACCTGGCCAGAGCGGGCGCCTTTGAAGGCTGGGGGACGATCCCTGCCATCCTCGACCGGCTGCAGGGCGGCGGCTGGCAGGCCGGCCAACCCAGCCTGTTCGCATGGGGCCTTCAATCGGGGGAGGAATGGTCCCTGGAGCAAAAAGTCAAAGCCCAACAGGAATTGCTCGGCATCAGCCTGGAGGCCCACCCCCTGGAGCTGGCTGCGGAGCGGATCGCTGCAGCCGGGGCGATCACAATCCTCGAGGCGGCCGGGCGGGTTGGACAGCGCGTCACGGTGGCGGGGTTGCGCCAGAGCGGGCATCGCAGCCGGACGGCCCGCGGCGAGCCGATGATGTTCTTCACCCTGGAGGATCTCTCCGGGATGCTGGACGTGGTCCTTTTCCCGGACGCCTACCGCCAGGCCGGCAACGCCGTCCATACCTCGGAACCCTTGCTGGTCACCGGGGTGGTGGAAGTGGACCCGTCGCGGACCGAGCCGCTCCTGCGGGCGGAAAAAGTGGTCCGGCTGAAGTAAATCGGGGAGAATAAGTGCTAGGCTAGCTGCTGGCGCTGCTGTATGCCTTCAGGCCGCGCTGCCACAAAAGGCGGACGAGCCCCAGCAGGATCAGGGGCAGGGCGGCCGCCCAGGCGATATAAACCGGGTTCATCCGATTCAGGGCAAACAAAGGCGGGAAATTGGAAATCACGAAGATCGGCAGGACGAAGACGCCGATCAGCTGGATCGCCTGGGTATAAATGGTCATCGGCAGGTTGTTGAAATCCCAGAACGAATCGGTGATCTCGGCGATCGCGCTGGTATTCATGAACCAGAACGACAGGATCTGCGGCAGCAGGAACAGGCTGTAGCTGACCAGGCAGCTGATCGCCAGGAAACCCAGGTAACCGCCAACACTGCCAACGGTCACCGGCAGCTTCAGGCGGCCCCAGGCGATAATAATCATGATGCCGCCCGCGACTGCATCGACGCCGAAAATACCCAGGTCGGCCTGGCGCAGGGTGGCCATGAATTGCAGGGAGACCGGCTTGGTCAGGAGCACGTCCAGGTCGCCGTCCTTGATCTTCCGGCGCAGGTCGTAATCGTTGATCATGAAAAACCCAGCGTAGACCCCCGTCAAGGCAACGAAAGTGCCGATGAACAGCAGGAACACGTCCGGTGAAAATCCGTTGATCGCGACGCCCGACCGGTAGATCACGATCACATACGACAGTTTGACCAGCAGGTAACCGGCTTCCATCGCCATGTTCCCAAAGAAGTTCGAGCGGTATTCCATCTGGGACATGACGCTGAACTTTATCAGCAGCCCATACAGGGTCAGATGCTTTTTGATCTCACGGAGAACCGCAGCCACGTCAGCCCCCCACCGCAATGAAACGCCGGCTGCCGATCTTCCAGAGATAATTCGCCGCCAGCAGGCACAGGCCGATCCAGATGCACTGGGCGACCATCCCGGAGCCGATCTCGCCGAACGGGATCTTGCCATTTAAAACGTTGATCGGGTAATTGACGGTGTACTTGAAGGGCAGGAAATTCATCACCTGGACGAAGCGCGCCCCGAAGACCTCGAGCGGGAAAATCCCGCCGCTGAGCAGAATAATGACGATGCGCAGTCCCTCGAACAGGAAGCCGATTTCAACGATCCAAAACGCCACCGAACTGATGCAATAGAAGATCAGGAAGTTCAGGGCGATCGCCAGGACCAGGGTCACCAGGAAAAGGAGAACGCGGCTGAATTCGATGGAGACACCCCAGAAGTGGTTTAACCCCAGCAACACGAACACCAGGATGCCAAGGATCATCGCCACGCCGGGGAGTTTTTGACCGAAGAAATTCGCCAGCCGGTAGGGGAAGTAGCCCAGCGGCTGGACGAGGAATTTACTGAACTTCCCGGTCTTGACGTCATCCAGGATGTCGTACTCGAACCCTGTCCGCACGAGGCGCGCCACCAATCCGGCCAGGAAGGTGTAGGCGATCATCTGGCGATAGGTGTAGCCGTAGACTTCGGACCCGCTGGCGCTGTTGAAGATCGCGGTCCAGAGAAAGGACTGGATGAAGATCGGATAGGCCGCGCTGATCAGCGAGATGGCGAAGTTAAGCCGGTATTCGAGGGCAGTCTGGAAACCCATCTCGAAGGTTTTGATGTACTTCCTCAGCCAGGGCATATCAGACAGCCTCCTGGCGTTGGTACATGAGCGCAATCCCCTCTTCGACCGGGATGTCTTCGATCGTAAAATCCAGCACCGGGAGGCGATCGAGCATTGCCTTGGAAATCTTTTTCAACTCCTGGCGGGGCACTTCGAGGGTGGCGGAAAATTCACCCTGCTCCCTGACTTTCCCAAACGCCGCCAGCGCCTCCCTGCCCACCCGCTCTGAGAGTTGCAATTTGATCACCTTCGATTGGGCGAATACCTCGTTAACCTTCTGCAAGTCGCCGTCGAAAACGATCCGGCCCTGGTTGATAATCACGACCCGCTTACAAAGGTCTTCAACATCTTCCATGTAATGGCTGGTCAGGAGGATCGTAGCTTTCTTCTCCTGGTTGTAATATTTGAAAAAATCCCGGAATTTCTTCTGCGAGATGAGATCCAGGCCGATGGTGGGTTCGTCGAGGAAGATCAGCTTGGGCTTGTGGATCAGCGCCGCGATCAGCTCCATTTTCATCCGTTCGCCCAGGGAGAGGCGCCTGACCTGGACGTCGAGCAGGCCCTTTACATCCAGAAGCTCGGTCAGCTCGGCCAGGGTCGATTCGTAGGTGCGATCATCGATTTCATAGATGCACTTGTTCAGAAAGAGGGATTCGTTGGCAGGCAGATCCCACCAGAGCTGGTTCTTCTGGCCCATCACGATGGCGAACTGCATCTTGAATGCCTTCCGCCGCTCCCAGGGGGTAAATCCGAGGACCGAGGCCTTCCCGCCGGTGGGATGTAATATCCCGGAGAGCATCTTCAGCGTCGTGGTCTTCCCGGCCCCGTTCGGTCCCAAAAAGCCGACCACTTCTCCCGCCTCGATCTCGAAGGAGATGTCATTGACGGCTGTCTTGGTCAATTTCTCACGAAAGAACAAGTTTTTGATCGAATTTCGCAGGCCGAGCTCTTTTTTGTAGTAATCGAACGATTTGGTCAAATGCTCTACTTTGATGATCACGAAGGGTCTCCACACCAGAGAATCTTTACAGCAATTTCATCCTTCGAAAAACCACGCTATTCTACCATTCAATCGAAAAGCGCCTCACAAGGAATGATCCCGTGAGGCGCGGTTTGGGGCGATCGAATCACAATCAGTCGGATGTGGTGAGAAGACGGGCAAGCTCGCCGGGGTCGGTGACCGGCAGGCGGCAGAAAAATCCTTCGCACACGTATGCGGTCGCCTTTCCGTCGACCATCGGCCGGTCCGCCAGCAGGCCCGGCGTGCCCTCCGCGGGCGGATACGAAGAAGCCGCGACAACCGAGTTTGGGAAATAACCCTTCCGGGTTTCTGCAAGCAGCTCTTGAGTGGAGCGATCGCCAGGCTCGCCGACGATGACGACCTGTTTTACCCTACCAAGCGAATAATCCGCCGCGCACAGCCAGCGGCCGAAGGCAGTCGGATAACGAGGCGCCAACCCGGCTACGACCCCCAAAGTCGCCTGCGCGGCAGTCTCCCAGCCGCCCGTCGCCTCCAGGGAGGCGAGCCTCAGCAGGGACTCGGCGGCAAGGGAACTCCCACAAGGAACAGCGCTATCCTGGAGTTCCTTCGGGCGGACGAACAGGTGCTCGGCATCCTCCGGGGTATCGAAGAAACCGCCCGCCGGGTCGCTGAAACGATCGAGCATCTCCTTGGCCAAATCGACGGCCGCCAGATACCAGCGCACATCGAAGTCGGCCTGGTAGAGGGCGAGCAAACCGAGGACCAGCGCGGCGTAATCGTCGAGGAAGACCTCCCGGCCGGGCCGGCCGTCGCGCCAGGCCCGACGGAGCTTTCCATCCGGGCGAAGGGCCGTCAGCAGGAAGCCGGCGTTCCGGGAGGCAATCTGCAAATATTCGGGGGTGTCAAAGGCCCGGGCGGCCTCGGCAAAGGCTTCCAGCATCAATCCATTCCAGGCGGTCAGAACCTTGTCATCCGTGGCAGGCCGGACGCGGCTGGAGCGGGCGGCAAGGAGCTTCGCTCGAGAATCCAGCAATTTCGCGGCGACTGCATCCTCCGTCCGATTGAAATGGATTGCGAGGGTGGAATTATCGACGGCCCGCTGCAGGATGGTCCTGCCTTCCCAATTGCCGGTTGGACGGATGCCATAAGCCAGCTCGAAAAGGTCGGCATCAGCGCCCAGGATCGAACGGATCTCATTCAGGGTCCAGGCATAAAAGCTCCCCTCCTGCCCACCGGAATCGGCATCGAGGCTGGAATAGAATCCTCCTTCGGGGGAGGTCATCTCGCGGGCGACGAAAGCGAGGGTGGATTCGACCACCGCGCGGAAGTCATCGTCCCCGGTCAACTGCCAGGCATGCAGGTAGACCCGGGCAAGCTGGGCATTGTCGTAGAGCATCTTCTCGAAATGAGGGACAAGCCAGGTTTCGTCAGTGGAATATCGGGCGAAGCCGCCGCCGAGGATATCGTACATCCCGCCGCGCGCCATGGCGCGCAGGGTGTGCAGGGCAGGCTTGAGCGCCTGCGCATCCCCTGCGAGGTGACGGCGCAGGAGGAATTCGATGGCCATCGGCTGCGGGAATTTGGGAGCCGGCCCCCAGCCGCCCTCGTTCGGATCATACGACGCGATCAGGTTCTCGACCGCCTTCATCAGAACAACCTGCTGGAAATCTTTCCCCTGGCCGGTTGACTGGCTTTGCCCGGTCAGGTGGGAGACGACCTGCCCGCCGACCCGCAGGACTTCATCAGGCTGGTCACGCCAGGCGTCCGCCATGGATTGCAGGAGATTCCTGAAAGCGGGCAATCCATGGCGAGGTTCCGGCGGGAAATACGTCCCGCCGTAGAACGGCTGGAGGCCGGGGGTCAAAAAGACAGACAGCGGCCAGCCGCCCTGCCCGGTCAGCGAGGAGACCGCGGACATATAAAAGGCATCCAGGTCCGGGCGCTCTTCCCGATCGACTTTAATGCTGACGAAGAGCCTATTCATCAAGGCGGCTGTTTCGGGATTTTCAAAAGACTCGTGGGCCATGACGTGGCACCAATGGCAGGCGGAGTACCCGATACTCAGGAAGATGGGCTTGTTCTCGTCCCGGGCCCTTGCCAGGGCTTCCGGTCCCCAGGGATACCAATCCACTGGATTGTCTGCATGCTGGCGGAGGTAAGGAGAGGTCGAATTGGCGAGTCGGTTGGGCATGAAGGATATCCGATCCAACGCGGCGAGGTTGAGTCGATTAAATCACGGGAAAATAAGACCTGCGTGAGACACCAATTTCGCGCGGATCCAGCCCCACCTGCAACACACCGCCGGATGGCATGGGTTGAGCCATCCGGCGAATGAGCCGGCTCCCCTTTTAAAATAATCCATCCGGCAGGATTGGTCGCTCTTTATTTTATTGGAAGCCCACCCTCGATTCCCCGCTCGTTATTCCAAACCCTTCCAGACCATCAACAACTTCCGAAAGGCAGAAAAAATCTTTTCACCATTATATGCCGACACCGGAGAATCTCATCTAGACAATTGTACCGAATTTGAATTCGGTATATGATCGGTTGATCCCCATGCAAACCGCCCATTTAGGGTTTCTTTTTGACTTCGTCCTCGCCGACGGCAATTTTGGGAAAAACAGGAATGATCCCCAACTCATGGGCTTTGGCGATGGCAGCCGCGCGCGTCCGCACCCCAAGGCGCAGATACGCCCCGGAAAGCAAATTCCGCAACGTCGAACCGGATATCCCCAGCTTGCTCGCCAGGGAGGTCGTATCGCTGTCAGGCTGGGCGTTGCATAACGAGAGTACTTCGAGCTGGCGCGGGGTCAGGATGGAGCTCGCCTGTTCTTTTCGCACGTCCCGAACCGCCCCGGGGCTGAAATAGATCCCGCCGTTTGCAACAGTCGTGACAATCTTTGCCAACTGCTGGATCGAAGTTTGATCGTCCTTGAAGATATAGCCGCTCACGCCAATATCAACCAGGGCGTCGATCAAGGTCCGTTGGGTAAACATGGAAATGATCAGGATGTTCAGACTCGGATATTTTTGCAGCAAGCGTGGGATGACATACAAAATGGGAAATGGATTATGGTTCTCGGCTGAGTTGGGCACGCTCACGTCGAGCAGGAGGACGTTGATATCGTGGTCGGCGACCATCGGCTCCAGGTCCTCGCCGAATGTCGCGGTTGCATCGATCTGGATCGCTGGATCGCTCGACAAGCGATAGATAAAGCCATCGATGATACTCTGGTGATCATCCAGGATGGCAACATGAATTTTGGATAACATCAATTTCTCTCCACTTATCCAAGTAGCACACCCTCGATTATAGATGGCCGCAGTGAGGAAGTGAGGCGGTGTGATACATCTGCCTATTCAGTACCCGCCTTATCGGAACTTGCCCAGGGTACGACCGCGATCAACTTTACCCCGCTGCCCTTGCGCGACTGTATTTTGATATTCCCCCCCAGGAGCTTGATACGCTCTTCAATGCCGAGCAGGCCGATCCCGCTCGAGATGGATAGGCCTTCGATCCCGCGCCCATTATCTGCAACGGAAAGCGTGATGGTCTTCCTGCTGTATTCCAATTTCACGGTTGCGGAGGTGGCCTGAGCGTGCTTGAGGGTATTGGTGAGGGTTTCCTGGACGACCCGATACAGGCTAATCCCGATCTCATCCGGCAGGCCGAGGATCTCCACGCCCTGATACTCCACCCGGATGTCCGTCCGCTCGGAGAATTCCATACAGTAATCCTTCAAGCTCAGGTTGATCCCGCCGATTTCCAGGACAGGTGGACGCAAGCTGTGAGCGAGCGTCCGGATGGAACCGACTGTCTGGTCGATGATCTTGGCAGCGTCTGCCAGCCTCTGTTTTGCGCTGGCCTGGCCTTCGGGAAGTTCATTATCGATCAAAGCCATGCTGTACTTCAATGTGATCAACGCCTGGCTCGCCTCATCGTGCAGCTCGCGGGAGACCCGCCTTCGTTCCTCCTCCTGGGCAGTCACGATCTGGTTGGTCACCCGGCGAAGCTGCTCCTGGGAAGCGATCAATTCGGCAGTCCGGTCTTCCACCCGTTTTTCAAGCTGGTCACGGATATCCAGCAACGCCAACTCGGTCTGTTTCTGCTTGGTGATATCGCGGGCAATGCCCATCACGGAAATGATCTCGCCGGCTGCGTCCCTCAAAGGGACCAGCCAGGTTCCCATCCAAACGCATCGTGGACCGGCGGTGTTCTCCTCCTCGGTATAAAAGGATTCGCCTTTCTCGAAAACCCTGGCAATGCTTTTGTTTTGATGGTCAAGAGTCTGATCGGAAAAGAAAATACGCCGATCCTTGCCGATGACATCATCGACTTGGGAGCCGAGAAACTTGGCCGCATTCGAATTGACATATTCGATCCCCCCCACCCTGCCGATGATGAAGATCATTTCTGGGGCTGCCTCGGCGAGGGTGCGATAGCGTTCCTCGCTTTGACGGAGCAATTCTTCCATCTTGATTCGGTTCGTAACATCTGTGGAATAAATCACGATGGAGGCCACTTTCCCCTGCTTGTCGAAAACCGGACACATGCTGTTATCGAACCAGATTCCCGCCCGGTAATCGTCATATCTCGCCACTTTCCCGGTCTCCAGAACAGATTTAAACTGGTCCATCCGGGTCTTGGCAATCTCATCATTGAGGAATCCGAATCCGTACTGGCCGATCATTTCCTCGGGTGTCTTCCTAAACCTGTCCGCGAATTTGGAATTGACCGAGAGAAGGTTTCCATCCGGGTCCAGGAGGGCGACATAAGCGTTGGCTGCATTCAGGATGGCCTCATTCGTTTCGGCGCTCCTACGCAATGCACCCTGGATTCGTCGGTAATCCGTCATATCGCTGACGAAGCCAGTCACCCAGGTTTGACCTTCGTTTATCACGGCGACAGCGCTGACATTCATGAACAAAGTATGACTGTCTCTGTGATGGAAAGCCAGCTCCCCGCGAAATTTTGCCCCCGAAAAAGTTTCCTTCACAAACTGGTCGTACTGGACGACATCCTCGGGCTGGATGAAATTCGTCAGCGAACAACCGATCAATTCCTCCTTCGAATAACCGAACGTTTGCGCAAAGGAATCGTTCAAAAAGCGCAACACCCCGGACGAATCGATCTGAAAAATCCCATCGAGGCTGGTCTCGGTAATCAAGCGATAACGCTCCTCGCTCTCTTTGAGAGACTCACCGGCTTTGATCAGGTCAGTGATGTCGATGGTGGAAGTCTGAAGCGCCGGTTTGCCGTTATAGTCCAGTGAAATCGTTCGGGCGACCAGCCAGTGAATTCCTTCCTTTCCATGAAGAATCCGGAAAGTATATTGCACCGGATCAGGCAGCTCGTCGATTCCCAGCTGCAATCGCTCTCGGATCATCGAGCGATCTTCCGGGTGGACCAGGTTCAGGATTTCCTGCGGGGTCATCGAGTAGAGGTCATCGAGGATGTACCCAAAGGAAAGCTCGATGGCCCGGTTGATATAAACGATGTGCCCGTCCTGATAAACGATGATCCCTTGAAGTGAATTATCGAGGAGTGTGCGATATCGTTTTTCCGCGGCCCGCAACACGCCTTCGGCCTGCTTTCGCTCGCTGATATCACGAACAATTGCCCACATTCCCACCGATTCTTTTTTCTCGTTCTGCATCAGGAAGGTCCGTAACTCGACCGGGAAAATGACCCCATCTTTCCTTCGATACTCTTTCTCGTAGATCTCCGAAAATCCCATCGGGAGGATCTGATCCCGGACGATACCTGCCTCGAATTCATGCCATCGTGCGGGAGTCAAATCGACATAAGTAAGCTTTTCCAATTCTTCCTGGCAGTAACCCACCATTTTCCGGAAACTCTCATTCGACTGGATGATCCGGCCGTCCATACCCACACTGGCAATGGCATCCTGGATACTTTCATAGAGCTGGCGGTAACGCCGTTCGGATTCTTTCAGAGTCTCTTCGATCTCTTTCCTCTCCGTGATATCCGACCAGGAGCCGACATATTCCGCCGGGTTCCCATCGTCGTCCCGGAGAAGCAATCGTTCATCCCTCATCCAGCGATACTTCCCATTGCCATTCAGGAAACGATATTCACAGACCAATCTTTCGATCTTGTCGTTGGTCTCCGACTCGCCCAGAAGCACCGTCCGATCTTCGGGGTGGAGGCGATCCAGCCAGAAGGTGTCGTTACCGATGAAATCCTTGGCGCTGTACCCAAGGAGCGATTGAACATTTTCACTCATATAAGTAACCGCGTGATTGCCCTCCGCCCGGGTACTGTAGATTGCGACCGGTCCATGCGAAACGAGCTCCGTCAACCTGCCGGTCGTGCGCTCCAGCTCTACCCGGGTCTCTTTCACGGTCTTTACGAGCAACTCCTTTGCTTCGAGCGATTCCTTCTCGAGGAGTTTACGATCCGAGATATCGTTGCCAACGATAATGATCCCACGGTCGAGGCCGTCCGAGTTCTGGATGATCGCGCCATTAAATTCGGCGAAAAACTGCGTGCCATCCCGCCGGACGGCAACGCACTCGATCTCGTGGAAATTCCCGGATTCGACCATCGAGTCGAATACCGATCCGACCCGGTCCCTATCCTCGGGAAGGATAAATTCGAAAATGTTCCGCCCGACGATTTCCTCGAGAGTGCCGTAGCGAAACAGATTCAAGCCTGTCCGGTTGACCATCAACACTGTCCCCTGGGGATCCAAGAGGGAAACGAGTTCCGGGGATATTTCCACCAGGGAGCGGTAACGCTCCTCGCTTTTTTGGAGCTCTGCATTGGCAAGGGTGAGCTTGGCAGTCAGGTTGGCCGCCGCAGACATGTGGTTTTCGATGTCGCACACGAATACTGTGATCGTCAACGTCAGGAACATCCCCATCAATAAAAAGATCATTCCCCCGATGATCCAGAGGAGGGGATCCGTCTGAGGCAGGCCCATGCTCAATTTCACGTGCTGGGTGGTCATGACGAAACCAAAAACGGAGATCGTTCCGGCGCTGGCAATCAATGCGATCAAGCCGCCGCGTAAACCGTCCAGGATCACAGCCATGGCGACCAGGGTGATGAAGAACAGCCCCGCATCGACATTGAACCCGTTCATCGCCAGGTTGATCACCCCGAAAACATAAAACAAAGCCAGCCAACAGATCAAGCGAACGTAATATGGAATTCGGCGAACGAGCGTGATCAGGATGGTGTAGATATAAAGAATGCTATACACCGAGACGACCAGATACAGTCCGTTGCGAATCGCCGGGATCATGGCGAAACCGAAGAGGAGCGCCCCCACGATCAGCGAGCTGACCAACAGAACTCCCATCAACTGCTCGCGCAGCTCACGCAGGTCGAGCATTTTTTCGGTGTTCCTCAGGGGAATGCGGAAGGTTGGTTTCATAATTCTCTCTTCGGCCATTTACAGTGACGAGCGATCGAGCGGCGTCAAGCTTGCCCACGTATAGTGTAGCATAACTGTCATCAACCTCCTCCGCCTTTCCCCCATTTATGGATACTTCAACCGCGCCAATAATTGCTATTATTTTTATCTTATTTATTGATATAATCCCCCCAATTTGCGGACCTGGTACGGTCAGGTTTCGACACCAATTCCGGAGGAATCATGAGTTTTCCGAAAACCATCTTACTCGGGGCAATTGCCGGGCTGACGATCTTTCTCGGCCTGCCGGTTGGGCGGATCAAAGGGATGTCGGAGAAAACCCGGTCTTTTCTCTCCATGACATCGACGGGGATCCTGCTTTTCCTCTTCTTCGACATCTTCAGGCAGCTCGCAGAGCCGATCGAATCGGGGCTTGAAGCGAAAAACCTGACCGGCTCCCTGCTCCTCCTGATCGTTTTCATCCTCGGCTTCGGCTTCAGCCTGCTGGGGCTGATCTTCTTCGAGCAGCGTTTCCTCCATCGGGCGACCGCCTCGGGCCAGAAAACGAAACCGTCCCACCTGGCTTTGATGATCGCCGTTGGGATCGGATTGCATAATTTTTCGGAGGGCCTGGCGATCGGCCAGTCGGCGGGACGGGGCGCCATCGCTTTTGCCGTCATCCTCATCATCGGTTTCGGGCTGCACAATGCCACCGAAGGGTTTGGGATCGTCGGGCCTTTGATGGGCACCGAGCAGCCCTCCTGGAAATTCCTCGGGCTGGTGGGGCTGATCGGGGGCGGGCCGACCTTCCTTGGAACCCTGGTCGGCTACTACTTTATCTCGGATATCGCCTCCGTGCTTTTCCTGGCACTTGCAGCCGGGGCCCTGGTCTACATCCTGGGTGAATTATTCTACCTGAATCACCAGCCGGGGACAAAAATCCAGGCCGGCTGGGGAACTCTGGCCGGCCTGCTCTTTGCCTTCCTGACGGATCTGATCCTGACCTTCGGCGGGGTCTAGCCAGCCGGCTACTTCACCACCGGGCTAACCAACAGGCCCAGCAGGTATGTGATCAACGCCTCACCCAGACCGACCAGGGTCATCTCCAGTCCGCTCTTCCAGGGGCTCAGGCCAGTGACAACAGTCTTGGCTGCCCCGATCAGGAAGTGAGCCAGTGTGCTGATCGCGAACGAAGCGATGATGGCCGCGTACCCATGGGTGAAAAAGAAGGGGATGATCGGAATGAAAGCGCCCAGGGCTGTCGAGAGGGAGGCTGAAAGGGCTTCGACCCACGGGTTCGAGAGGACCTGTTCGGTGAAGCCCAACTCTTCGCTGGTGAGCGTCCGCAGCGCTTGCTCGGGCTGGGCGATCAGCCGGCTGGCCAGGAGGCGGGCTTCTTCCTCCGGCACACCTTTCAACTGGTAGAAGAGCGAAAGTTCTTCCATCTCCTCTTCCGGGTGGATCTCCAGCTCCTTGCGTTCGCGGCCGATCTCGGCCAGGTTGACCTCTCGTTCAGCCTTGCTGGCCAGGTAGGCCCCCGAACCCATCGAAAGGGCCGAGGCGACCATGCCGGCCAGGCCGGCGATCAGGACCGCGGGACCGCCGGCGGTGGCGCCGGCCACACCCGAGACGATCCCGAAAACCGATCCCAGCCCATCGTTGGCTCCATAGATCGCCTGGCCAATCCAGCCCCCGCCGCGTTTGTGCCAGGATTCCTTGTGGAGGATCAGGTCCAGCCGGGATTGCGGGCTGGTCCCGGGATCCGGGACTGTCCCGGCTTTGTGCATCAAGCGGCTGTGGAACTGCTCGTCCTCCTTGACGGAGGTGATCGCCTGCCGGTCGGCCGGACTCGGGGCCAGCTCGAGGAGATGGGCATACTGCTCCTCATCGCGATCCTCGGCGTTTTCAATTTGCTTGAGGGCATTGTCCGTCCCACTCTGGACCAGGACCCAGCGCCATAGTTTTTGACCGATCGTCTCCCGATCCGGAGGCAGTTGCCCGCCCAACTCCCCTAAACGATCCGCCCAGCGCCGGGCATGCTGCTCCTCGTTTTCAGCCAGTTTCAACAGGACACTCTTTCGGGAGGAGTTTTTCTCCCGGTCCGCCAGCGCCCGATAGATTCGCAGACTCGCCTGTTCGGCGATCCAGGCTCGCTGCAAACCACGAATGAATTTTTCATTGTTTTCCGGAGTCATGCATACATCCCTTTCTCCAACCTCGGTTGAGAAACCCAGCAAGCGAATGATACACCAATTTAGGCCGGACTTGGTAGATTTCCCATCAGGCATCCTGGCGAACCGAAAAGCTCCAGGAAACTTCCCCCTTGACAGGGCTAGACAAGTTTGATATAAACCGTCCAATTTAACAAACAAGGCTGTGAAGAGAAAGAGTACGCGCTGACACGCTGGTACAGAGAACGGGCGACAGTGAGAGTCCCGTCCAAAACGGCAACGCAGAATGGTTCTCTGAGCCGCAGGGTGAACGGCTTGTCCAGTAGCCCGCGCCGGAGTTGCCACCGTTATCAAGGCAAAGGGTATAACTCCAGATATTATAAAGGAGCGTACCCGCAAGAGTGAGGCTGGCCTTTGACCCGTTGTCTGACAACGGGTTTCTTTTTTTTACTGGCCTGGTCGGCCTAACCTGGGTGGCACCGCGAGAATCGCCTCTCGTCCCTATGGATGATGGGCGATTTGCGTTTAATGATCGGAGGTGCCATGCTTACAGAAACAAATCGGGTAGAAAAAATCTTTGCCCCATCCGGCCCTGACGGGGTTCGTCCGCTCGCCGGCGGACGAAGAGCCCTGGTACGGGAGCTCCCGGCGGACCTTGAAACGCCGCTCTCGGTCTATCTCAAGCTGAAGGATGAAGGACCTTCGTTTTTACTGGAATCCGTCAGCGGGGGCGAGCGGGTAGCGCGCTACTCTTTTGTCGGCATCCGCCCGCGCAAAGCGTTCGTGTTGAAACAGGGCGCCTGGGAGATCCATTACACGGATGGAAAAATAACCCGTCCCCTGGCGGATCGCGAAAATCCGCTGGCCGCCCTGCGCCAGGCGCTTGGGACGGGCGAGCCGGCCAGCCTCCCCGGCCTGCCCCGCCTGGTGGGCGGGCTGGTCGGTTACCTTGGCTATGACACAATCCGCTATTTCGAGCCATCCGTCCGGCTGACCCCTCGCCCGGATGTGCCGGAAGCAGCCTTCCTGCAGGCCGATACCCTGGTTGCCGTCGATCACGCCTTTGGGAAGTTGATCCTGATCGCCGTCGCAGAGATGGAAACATCGCTGGAAGAAGCCGAGGCGCGCCTGAATGGGTTGTGCGAACGGCTGGCAGGCTCCCTGACCGATGGGTCCGCTGGCGGAGACGGGCCAAGCGATCCGGAGCTGACCTCGAACAAAACGCCGCAGGAATTCCAGGCGATGGTCAGCCGGGCCCAGGAAAACATCAAGGCCGGGGACATTTTCCAGGCAGTCCTCTCCCAACGCCTCAGCCGAACGAGCTCTGCGAGTCCCTTGAGCATCTATCGGTCTCTGCGGCGGTTGAATCCCTCCCCCTACATGTTCTATTTCAATTTCGGCAACCTGGCCGGCTCGAAGCCGTTCCACCTGATCGGGGCCTCGCCGGAAGTGCACGTGCGGATGGAAGGCCGGCGGGCCATGCTCCGCCCGATCGCCGGGACGCGCCCGCGATCCGAGCGGGCCGCTGACGACCAGGCCCTCGAACAGGAGCTCCTGTCCGATCCGAAGGAACGCGCCGAGCACGTCATGCTGGTGGACCTGGCCCGCAACGACCTGGGGCGGGTCTGTGAATACGGCAGCGTCAGGGTGACCGAGCAGATGACGGTGGAGCGCTATTCGCACGTCATGCACCTCGTCTCCCAGGTGGAAGGCCAACTGCGCCCCGGACTCGACGCCTTCGACCTGCTCCAGGCCACTTTCCCGGCCGGGACGGTCAGCGGCGCCCCCAAGATCCGGGCGATGCAGATCATCGGCGAATTGGAATCCCAGCCCCGCGGACCATACGGCGGCGTGGTCGGCTATCTCTCCTACGACGGCTCCATGGACACCTGCATCACCCTGCGGACGATCGTAATGCAGGGGCAGACGGTCGATATCCAGGCCGGGGCCGGGATCGTGGCCGATTCCGATCCGGCGACGGAATACCAGGAGACGCTGAACAAGGCCGGCGCCTTGATCGCGGCGGTCAAGGTAGCAGAAAACACGAATGTGGAATTCAGGAGGCAACCATGATCCTGGTCATCGACAACTACGATTCGTTTACCTACAACCTGGTCCAGTACTTCGGCGAGCTGGGCGCGGACGTGCGCGTGGTCCGCAACGATGAACTCAGCCTGGAACAAGTCGCGGCGTTGGAACCCAGCCACATCGTGATTTCCCCCGGGCCAGGCACGCCTTCGGATGCGGGCATCTCGAACGAGGTCATCCGTGATCTGGGGAAGCGCATACCGGTCCTCGGGGTCTGCCTCGGCCACCAGTGCATCGGGGAGGTCTTCGGCGGGAAGGTGGTCCGGGCCCCGCGCCTCATGCACGGCAAGACCTCCCTGATCCACCACAACAGCCGGGACCTGTTCGCCGGTCTCCCGGATCCGTTCGAGGCCACCCGCTACCACTCGCTGATCGTCGCCGAGCCCCTCCCCCAGGAGCTCGAGGCGACCGCCTCGACCGACCAGGGGGAAGTGATGGGGCTGCGCCACAGGGATCAGCCGATCTTCGGCGTCCAGTTCCATCCTGAATCGATCCTCACCCAGCACGGCAGGCAGATCCTTGCAAATTTCCTGGCCGTGCAAACCCCTTCCGTCCAGTTGCATCATCCAAAGGAGGATGACATGTTGAAACCCTTTATCGCCAAATTGATCGACCGCCAGGATCTGGATGCCGCCGAGGCCGAGAACGCCATGCAGATCATCATGACCGGCCAGGCCACGCCCGCCCAGATCGGCGGTTACTTGGTGGCCCTGCGCATGAAAGGCGAAACGGTCGACGAGATCACCGGGAGCGTACGAGCCATGCGCGCCCAGGCTGCAGCGGTGCCGTTCGAGTCCAACGGACATGTCCTGATGGACACCGCCGGCACAGGCGGGGACGGCAAGCATTCCTTCAACATCTCGACCGCGGCGGCCTTCATCATCGCCGGGACCGGGCGCAAGGTGGCCAAGCACGGCAACCGGGCCGCCTCGTCCAGCTGCGGCAGCGCGGACGTGCTCGGGGAATTGGGCGTCAATCTCGACCTGACTCCCGGGCAGGTGGCCGAGTGCATCCGGGAGGTCGGGATTGGTTTCATGTTCGCCCCCAAATTCCACCCGGCCATGAAGTACGCCATCCCCGTACGCAAGGAACTCGGCCAGCGTACCATCTTCAACCTGCTCGGTCCGCTCACCAACCCGGCCGGCGCGACCCACCAGCTGATCGGCGTCTACGATCCCGCCCTGACCCAACCGCTGGCCGAAGTGCTGTGCGAGCTGGGCAGCCGTGCCGCCTTCGTCATCCATGGCCACGGGGGCCTGGACGAGCTGACCACCAGCGGTCCCAACCGGGTCAGCCAGCTGCGGGACGGAAAAGTGGAAACCTTCGAGCTGAACGCGGCCGATTTCGGATTACAGCCGGCCTCGGATGAGCACCTGCACGGGGGAACGCCCGGGGAGAACGCCAGCCGGATGCGCACCCTGCTCCAGGGACGGGACGATCCGGCCTGCCAGGACGTGGTCTTGTTCAATGCGGCGGCTGCGGTCGCGACCGAGATTCATGACTTCAAAGCGGCGCTGAACGAGGCCCGGGAAGCCCTCGAGAGCGGCGCGGCCCTGGCCAAGCTCGAATCCTTGATCGGTTTCAGCCAGAAGTTTGCCCAGCCGGTCGCCTGAATGCCGAACATTCTCGACGAAATCTTCGCCGCCAAACAGGTCGAGGTGGCGGAGTCCAAGCGGGCCAGGCCTCTTCGGGCCGTGCGGGCCGAGGCGGAAACGGCCCCCGGCGCGGCGAGTTTCGCATCGGCGCTGCGGCGGGGCGGGCCGGAGGCGACCATTCCAGCCCTGATCGCGGAGGTCAAGTTTGCCTCGCCGTCGAAAGGGATCCTGGTCGAGGCGGCCGATCCGCTCGGCTTGGCCGGGCAGTACGTCCAGGCTGGAGCCGCCGCCGTCAGCGTGCTGACGGACCAGAAATACTTCCACGGCCGGCTGGACGATCTCAAGGACATCCACAAGGCCTTCCCGGCTGTTCCGCTCCTGCGGAAGGATTTCGTTTGCGATCCCTACCAGGTCTACGAAGCCCGGGCAGCGGGGGCCAGCGCGATCTTGTTGATCGCCGCCCATCTCGAGTCAGGCCTCCTGGCAGACCTGCACGCCCTGGCCCGGGAACTGGGGCTGGCCGTCCTGGTCGAGGTCCATGACCGGAACGAGCTCGACACGGCCGTGAAGGTGGATGGATTATCCCTGCTCGGGGTCAACAACCGGGACTTGAGGACGTTCCGGGTGGATGTGCAGACCTGTCTCGGGTTGCGACCGCTCGTCCCTGACTCGATCTGCTTCGTCGCCGAGAGCGGCATCCACAGCCGGGAGGACGTCCTCCGTCTGGCCGCGGCCCGGGTGGATGCCATGTTGATCGGCGAAGCCCTGGTCACTGCCCCCGACGTTTCCCAGGCCGTCCAGGCGCTGTTCGGCCGGGACCGGCTGCCGGAGAACGGATAAGCCATGCGAATCAAGATTTGCGGGATCACCGGCCTGTCCGACGCCCTGGCCGCGGCAGAGTTGGGCGCCGACCTGCTCGGGTTCAATTTCTACCCAAAAAGTCCGCGCCACATCGACCGGTTGGCGTGCGAGGCAATTTGCTCGGAGCTGGAGAATCGCTTTCCACTGATCACCCGGGTGGGAGTCTTCGTCAACCAGCCGCCCGAGGAGGTATTGGAAACCCTGGACAGATGCGGGCTGCACCTGGCCCAACTCTCCGGCGACGAGCCCGTCTCCGACCTGGCAGCCCTGCGCGGGCGCGCCTTCAAGGCAGTCCGGTTTTCGGCGGGCAGCGAGGCTGGTCTCGCCGCCTATCTGGAAACCTGCCGTGGCGAAACCCCGGCAGGGCTCGTGGACGCCTCCGTTCCCGGGCAGTTCGGCGGGACCGGGCAGGTCGCAGACTGGTCGAAGGCCGCCGACCTGGCTCGCAGGGTCCCGATCCTGCTGGCCGGCGGGCTGACCCCGGAAAACGTTGCCGGGGCGGTGCGAGAAGTGCAACCCTGGGGCGTGGACGTCGCCTCCGGCGTGGAAGCCGCGCCGGGGAAGAAGGATCCGCTCAAGGTCAGCCAGTTCATCCGGAATGCCCGCCTGGCCGCCCAATCCACAGTACTCCTTGCCAACGAGGTGAATTGATCCATGAAGACATTGAATCCGAAATTCGGTCCATTCGGGGGCGCATTCGTACCCGAAGTTCTCGTCCTGGCCCTGGCGGAGCTGGAAACCACCTATCTCCAGGCCAGCGATGATCCGGAATTCCAGGCCGAACTGCGTTCGCTTTTGAAGACTTACGTCGGCAGGCCAACGCCTCTGTCCTTTGCCAGCCGACTGACCGATCGGCTTGGCGGGGGGCGGATCTATCTCAAGCGCGAGGACCTTGCCCACACCGGCGCCCACAAGATCAACAACGCCCTTGGCCAAGCCCTGCTGGCAAGGCGGATGGGCAAGCGCCGGCTGGTCGCCGAAACCGGCGCAGGACAGCACGGGGTGGCCTCGGCTACCGTGGCCGCCCTGCTTGGACTGGAATGCGTCGTCTACATGGGCGAGGTGGATATGGCCCGCCAGGCGCCCAACGTCCAGCGGATGCGGCTGCTCGGGGCGGAAGTCCGCCCGGTCTGCAGCGGGACGCGCACCCTCAAGGACGCCGTCAACGACGCCATCCGCGACTGGGTCGCCAACGTCCAGGATACCTATTACCTGCTCGGCTCGGCGCTCGGTCCGCATCCCTACCCGAGCATGGTGCGCGATTTCCAGAGGGTCATCGGCGACGAGGCCCGAGAGCAGATGCGGCTGCAGTCCGGCCGCCTGCCGGATGCCATCGTCGCATGCGTTGGGGGCGGCTCGAACGCCATCGGCATCTTCACTGCCTTCCTGGCCGACGAGTCTGTCCGGCTGATCGGCGTGGAGGCCGGCGGCGAGGGCCTGGAAACCGGACGGCATGCGGCCCGGTTCTCGGATCCGAAGCTGGGACGGCCGGGCGTCCTCCAGGGAACGTACACCTACGTCCTGCAGGATGCCGACGGGCAGATCGCCCAGACCCATTCGGTTTCCGCCGGGCTGGATTACGCCGCGGTCGGCCCGGAACACGCCTACCTGCGCTCGATCGGTCGGACCGAATACACCTCCGCCACCGATGACCAGGCGCTGGAGGCTTTTCATATCCTGGCAGAGACCGAAGGCATCCTGCCGGCGCTGGAATCCGCCCACGCCGTAGCCGAGGCGATCCGCCTGGCTCCCGGGCTGGGACGGGAAAAGATCCTGCTGGTCAACCTGTCGGGCCGCGGGGACAAGGACCTGGATACCATTCTCAAGTCCGCGGGGAGGCCGGCATGAACGGATTGGATCGGATCGCAGCCGTTTTTTCAAAAACCAAAAACGAAGGGCGCGCCGCCCTGATGCCTTATTTCACCCTGGGCTTCCCAAACAAGCAGGCCTCCCTCGAGGTGGTCGAGTCCCTCGCCGCAGCCGGCGCGGACCTGATCGAGTTGGGCGTCCCCTTTTCCGATCCCCTCGCCGACGGCCCGACCATCCAGCATTCGACCCAGGTGGCCCTGGAAAACGGCGCCAACCTCTCGGATTGCCTGAAGATGGTCAAAGACCTGCGCGGCCGGGGCATCAAACAGCCGCTCCTCTTGATGGGCTATTACAATCCCATCCTGGCCTTCGGACCGGAATACTTCGTCAGTGAAGCCTGCACCGCCGGGGCGGACGGGCTGATCGTCCCCGACCTGCCGCTGGAAGAAGCGGCGATCATCGAGACAGCCTGCCGGAAACACCGCCTTGCATTGGTCTACCTGGTGGCCCCCACCACGCCGGACGAGCGGCTTGCCTTGGTTGCCAGCCACAGCACCGGCTTCGTCTACATCGTCTCGCTGACCGGCGTGACCGGGGCGCGCCAAACCGTCGCGGCGGGACTGGACGATTTCATCCGGCGGGTCCGGGCGGCGACGGACAAACCCGTGGCGGTCGGCTTCGGCATTTCCACACCCGAACAGGCCTCCCGGATCGGGAAACTGTCCGACGGGGTGATCGTCGGCTCGGCCCTGGTCGATGCGGCAGAGAAGGCGGAAGACCCTTCCTCAGCCGCCGGGGATTTCTTGCATCGATTGAGACTGGGATTGGAGAAGCAGCCGGAACAAATGTGAAAATGCGGGAAGGGACCTCCCGCTCAGAATTTCCATGTGGTGTAGCTGGGTAACCAAAGAGATCCGGGACCCGAGCCGTCATTCTCAGGCGCTTCTTAGTTTATGTTCCTATAATCCCAAAGAAGGCTGTAGATGAATGACTCCTCCGGGCGATATTCCCAATCCTCCTCGATCGGCGTTTCCTGAAGCAAGAGGCTGGCGCTTCCTCTTCGAGGACCAGCCAGGCAAGGCAGGGAATCCATCCTATCCCCTGCCGGCGTATTCCGAGTTCATGCCCGCTCCACGCCTGGGCCGGCTTCCATATGGGGAGCTTGAATCCCCCCTGTTTTCCAATTCGGATCCATTTGGCTGGCCCATCCCGGAAGTGGACGAGCAGTACCAGTTGAAACCGGGACTGGAGCGCATCTCCCGCCAGGTCATGGCGCACCTGCTTCGGCTGGGCCGCGGGGAATCCGACAGCCACATCGGGGAACATAACCATCAAAACCTGACCGGAAACCCCTACTGGCCTCCCGAGCTTGCCAGTCGGGCGGGCAGCCTGGCTCACGAACGCTATGTCTGTTTCCTCCCTTTTTCTCTCTCGCCGACCCAAGACGACAAAGGCCGTCTGCTCTGGACCCTTTTTGGGGGCAGCGAGCAGGGGCCGGAGACTGTCTTCTGGAAGGGATTCTTCTCTTCTCCCGGGGAGGAACTGCCGGCCGGGCGATTCTTCAATTTCCTCTCGCAACTTCTCAGCGAAGTATACGGCGAAAGCCCCGCCCATTTTCCGGATCTGCTGGAGGGAGGATTCCGCATCCTGCCATCCGACCAGGAATCCGGCGAAGGCCTGTTGCCTTCCTGGGCAAGGCAATTCCTGATCCACGACGACTCGCCGCTCGACGATATCCGTTATCTTTTGACATTCCGACCGTTCGCGCGCCTCCCCGGGAGCGCAAAGGAACGATACCTGGCAGGCGCACTCCACCTGCTACCCTTCCCCGGAAGCCTGGTCTTCTGGGGCATGCCAACCTACTCCCGTTTAGGGAAACAGCTGCCCCTGGCTGGGCAGATCCCGTTGCTGCGACTGGTCAGCAGGTACGGCGGTCCGGATGGCCTGCGTGTCCCGCAGAGTGGCTGGATGCACGAACCGCACCCGGACCTCGATCCTTCCCAGGTCCGGGCCGAAGTGCTGCAGCACGATTACGTCCGCAGCCACCGTTGGGACCGCCTGCAACGTTTCGAGGACGAGCTGTCGATCAATCCCCGCATCGAAAAGATCGCCAAAGTCCTCTTCAGCACGGACCTGCAGGTCATGGGGCTATACGATAAACCCATGGCCCGCAACTGCCAGTTGTGGACGAAAGACTTCGAGCTTCTCCTGGACGGACCCAACGCCACCCGGGAGGAACTGAAAAAAGCGGAAGCCATCCTCCTGGCTGGGGGACTGTTCGGTTACCGCTTCGTCTTTCCGGCCGCGCGGGTCGGAGGACACGAAGTCTACTGGCACCGTCCGGTGGTAACGTATCTCTCCGCATCCGGGGAGGTAAGCCTGCACCCGAATCCGCCCCTCGGTTACCTGACTGCCTATGCCGTCGGGGCGGCGGACATCCGTCAACCGATCGAACTCTGGCCGCGGCTCCTGGATCGGCCGGCCTATCGATCTGCGCTGGCAGAGTATCATTCGCCGCATGAGCGCTACCGGCACCAGACCTGTCTCAACCTGGTCAGCCTGCTGGATGCCCGGCAGGATCTGGGAGGCGACCCTTTACCAGCCAGCTTCGCCCGCGCCTTGTTGAGATTGCCCAAAGGACTGGGCCTGGAGGAATGGCTGACTTTCCTCCCGGATCCCACCGACGGGTCGATCGGCGCCCTTGTTCGCTCGATCCTGGCGAAAGCGGAAGGCGACCCCGGGCCAGCCGCCTCGTTTACCTACCCGGCCACGGCGACGCGGGCATTCGAGCTGGCCTACTGGAACGACATCCAAAAACTCGCTGAAGGCGAGTACCGCAACAAAGATAATGCAGACTGTGTCCAGGACGACATCTCCCTCAGCCAGGAAACCTGCCAGGTGCGCGACCTAGACCGCCTGGGGGATTACCTGATCTCCCGGCATCGGCAGTCCATCCAGAAAGCCGAGATGGAAGGGAAGGCATTCTGCGGGGAGTTGCCATTCCAGTGGAAGACCGATTTCGATTTTCCACTCTTCGGGGGCTGGAAAAGCAACCAGGAGAACCGCCTGCACGAGCGAAATATTCTGGTCGTTATCCCCGGGAAGAACCGCCGCGAAGCCGTCGTCTTGGCAGACCATTACGATACAGCCTACATGGAGGACCTCTACGACCGCTCACGCGGCGGCAGCGGGGCGCGCCGCTCGGCCGCCGGGGCGGACGACGATTATTCGGCGACGGCGACCCTGCTGCAAGCCGCCCCGATCTACCTGCAGCTCGCCCGTGAAGGCCGGCTCGAACGGGATATCTGGCTGCTCCACCTGACCGGCGAGGAGTTCCCGGCAGATTGCCTGGGAGCCAGGCATTTCTGCCAGCGCCTGGTCGAGAAAGGCTTGCAACTCGATCTGGGCGGATCCACGAAAATCGAATTGAGCGACACCCGCGTCATCGGCGTATATGTCATGGACATGATCGCCCACAACCGGGACGACGACCGGGATATCTTTCAAATCTCCCCGGGGCGCGGAGCCCGGTCGCTGCGGCTGGCCCTGCATGCCCACCAGGCAAACCTGCTCTGGAATACCCTGTCTCGCCAGTGGAACGAAGCCCCCGAAAGAAAATCGGCCCCACCCGCACGACGCAGCCCGGATGGAATCCAGGTGCCGCCGATGGCCCCGTACCCGTCGCTATTCGGAGAAGTCCGGACGAAAGACGATCCGCTCAGCTCACTATACAACACCGACGGGCAGATTTTCTCGGATACCGGGGTGCCGGTCGTCCTTTTCATGGAGAACTACGACATCAACCGGAGTGGATATCACGACAGCCGGGACAATATGGAAAACATCGACCTGGATTACGGAGCGGCCCTGGCCGCCATCGCCATCGAAAGCTGCGCACGCGTGGCGGCGGATGCGCCCATCACGCCAAATTCGAAGGGCTGAAAAGCCAACCGGCTGGACTGCGGATCGGTGGTAAAAATTCGGCGGTGGTTCCAAAACCACCGCCGAAGGTCTCTTTATTTCACTTGCCAGACCTGGACCGTCCCGTCGACGCCGCCTGCGGCCAGCAACGAACCATCCGGTGAGAATGCCGCTGCCCAGACCTCGCTCGTGCTCCCCTGGAAAGTACGGACGACCGTCCAGTTGGAGACATTCCACACGATGACGGTTTTATCCTTGCTCGTCGAGGCGAGCAGGTTTCCGTTCGGTGAAAAGACGAGCGACTCGACCGCATCGGAATGACCGCTCAAGCTAGTCTGCAAGGCGCCTTGAGCATTCAAGATGGAGACCGTACCATCCTGTTCACAAAGCGCCAGGATCTTTCCATCCGGCGACATCGCCATGCAATCCCCATAGCCTGGAATCTTGCCCGTCTGGTCGCCGGTGGCAACATCAAAGGACACAATCCCCTGCAGCGCATCCAAAATCACAAGCTGGGAGCCATCCGGGGTAAACGCCATCACCGGGCCGAGAAATTGACCGCCAAAAAAGCTGGATGGCAGCGTGATTGTTGTTTCCCAGGAAACGGCGCCCGATTTCAGATCCCAGAAACTCACCTGGCCAGTTACGTCGATCGTCGCCAGGGACTGACTGTCCGGGGAAAACAGGACAGAAGCGATCGCCTGCCCCTTCCCTGCCAGTTTCTTTTTCAATGTCCCGCTTGCAGGATCCTGGAGAAGCGTATTCGAATCGTTGCCTCCGGTCGCGATGAGACTCCCATCCGGGGAGAAGGCGACCGCCGGGACCAGGATCATGTTCAGGGCTGAGGAATGTCCGCCGAGGGTCCTTGCCAGCCTCCAGCCGGACAGATCCCATACCCTGGCGCTTCCCTGGTAGACCCCCTCCCAACTTCCGTTGAGCGGGGAGGTCAATCCTATCGCCAGATATTTCCCGTCCGGGGAAAAGGCCAAGCCGGCGATCGGTTTTCCCACGGGTATGGTCGTCCTGTCATGGAGCTGGGTAAGCAGCCAGTCCAGCATCTTCCCGGTGGGAGCATCCCCGTAGCCTGCCCCGGAAGTCATCTTCACGAACGGGGCATCCCCGCCCGTGAAGGTGCTGCTGGCAAACGGGTGTTCATCCGGCCAGGAGACGAGGCGCACCTCCCAAGTCAGGCGGTAGGCCGCCGTTCCGTCGGAGTAGGTATTGAACTGGTGGCGGGTTTCGCGGATGCAGACCACCGTGTGAACCTGGTCTGCCGACGAGGCGATTTGATAGGGGATGGACCCGTCGAAGTGCCAGCCATCGCTCAAATAACCCCGATAGGTCATGAAGATCACCGGCGATCCGCCGGGCCGCGCAACCACAGATGACCGGAATGCCTGGTCACAGGCAGAGGAGGCACTTTCCTCCAAGGTGTCCGGGGAGAGCGTCGGAGTGGGCGCGGACGTCGCAGTATCCGTTGGAAGTGATGTGGAGGTGGGGAGAGGGGTTGGAGTGGGATTCGGTGTAGAGGTCGAAGTCGGGAATGGTTGCACGGCAGCGACCAGCTTATCAAAAATCCGGGAGTTTCCCAATCCCAGCGCGACAGCAAAAATAGCCAATACGAGGCATGCTGCAAGAATTCCTATCAAAAGGGCGGTGTTCTTCCAAATGACCGTCGAGGGACGGCGCGTTTCTGATCGGCCTTCGCGCTCGGCAGGTTCCTGATGAGCTGATGAGGTCGGCTGATATTCAGGTTTTTCTGTTTTCGAAGACTTTATTTCTGTCATGGTCTGATCACTCTCCTCGTGAATTCGATCGTCTATGGCATCGTATTGATTAAACCCCATCCAACTCGATGGATGCTTATATCAAGAAGTTCGAGGATTCTTCCAATGCAATTATCCGTAATCATTATCGTCAAAAAATAATCGGGCCGTTGGACAAGGTCAATAGAAAGTGATTATAACTTCCTCCTTCCCTGCGTAGTAAAATAAATACAAGTTCCTCGCCATGGCATTTTTTGGACGGCATCCGTAGATTAGCTTGAGCCTGGGGGACAAAGATTAGGTGGATCATTCAGGCTTTACTGGTATCCTGTTTTCCATGAACGGCACAATGTAGCAGGAGTCGGGAGAAATGGATACAGAAAAGCAAAGGCACTTTGCCATCAAGCGAAACGCAATCGGGTCAACCGATCCTGATGATTACTATCGCCATCATTTCGAGCAGTCTCCCGACGGAATCCTGATCGTCGACCGGGATTCCGGGCGCATAACCGATGTCAATCCCGCCCTGCTCGCCATGCTGGGCTATTCGAGGAAAGACCTCCTCGAAAAAATACTTTGGGAGCTGGTTCCCTTCAAGGATGTCGTGGCATCGAAAGCCGCCTTCGAACAAGTCCTGGACCAAGGGGGAAGCCGATCTAAAAAGTATTCGCTGGGAACTTGCACTGGAAGTCCAGTGGACGTGGAGGTGGCATCCAACACCTATGAGGTCGATCGCCGGAAAATGGTCCAATGGAACGTCCGCGACATATCCGGCCGCACGCAGGCAGAAGGGACAATCTGCGAATCGGAACGAAAGCCGGATCGGGTCCCGCAGACCGGAATAGCCAGCTTCCGGGATATCTCCAAACAAGGGAAAAGAGAAAAAGAGCTATCCCAACTCAACCGGATTCTCATGGCATTAAGTAAAAGCAATCAGGCGATGATCCATGCAAAGGACGAGGCCGGATATATGAATGAGGTCTGTCAGATCGTCGTGAAAGACTGCGGGCATGCCATGGTCTGGATTGGCATGGCCGAAGACGATGAAGAGAAGACCGTCCGACCGGCCGCTTACGCCGGCTTCGAAAAAGGCTACCTGGATACGCTAAAGATTACCTGGTCGGACACGGAACGCGGCCATGGCCCCACTGGGACCGCCATCCGGACCGGGAAAGTGTGCATGTGCAAAAATATGCTCACCGATCCAAACTTCAGGCCCTGGCGGGCCGAGGCGGTCAAACGTGGTTATGCTTCCTCGGCAGTTTTTCCACTGGCGGTCGGAGGCAAGCCATTTGGCGCAATCACGATCTACTCCAGGGAAGCCGACGCTTTTCCAGATGATGAAGTCAGGCTTCTGACTGAGCTGGCCAGCGACCTCGCTTATGGAATCAACATGTTTGGATTGCAGGCCGCGCGAGCCCAGGCAGAAGAAGCGCTCGCAAAAAATGAAGTCCGCTATCGTGCTCTTTTCGAAAATGCGCCGCTCGGGATCGGCATGGCAACGCTGGACGGCCGGAATCTGGCCACCAATGAGGCGATGCATCAGCTGCTGGGATATACTCAGGATGAAATTTCCAAGATCAACTTGCGGGATATCTATCGGAATCCGGTGGAACGCGACCGGATCGTCAGGCAGCTTCAAACGAACGGGCGGGTGATCAACGAAAAAGTCGAATTAAATCGCAAGGACGGTACCTCAGTCCCGGTTCACCTCACCGCAGCCAAGTTTCCCTGGGAATCCGGCGAGGCTTTGCTGGCGATCGTCGAGGACATCACCGAACGCGAACGTCTCGAAGAGGTCCGCAATTGGCTGGCATCCTTCCCGGAGCGCAATCCCTCTCCGGTCGTCGAAGTGGACCTGTCCGGGAATGTCTATTACATCAACCCAGCCGCCCGGATCTTATTCCCCGATCTGGAGGTCCGCAAAAAGGAGCATCCCTGGCTGGATGGGCTCGAGCCAATTTTCGATAGTTACATCAAAGGGACCAGGTCGTCGAGCACCCGGGACGTGGAAGTCGGATCCGCCACGTATCAGCAAACCATTTCTTTCATTGCCGAGAACCAGCGCGTTCGGATTTACGCCTTCGACATCACCGACCGCGTAAAAGCCGAAAAAGCGTTGCGCAAGGTGAGGGATGAGCTGGAAGTTCGCGTCCAGGACCGCACACAGGAATTGGAAAAAACCAACGAGCAGTTAAGGGTGGAGATCGCAGAACGCCAACGTCTTGCCCAGAATTTGCATGACGCCGTCAACCAATCGCTCTTCTCTGCCGGCCTGATCGCAGAGGTCATGCCGCGCTTATGGGACCGCGACCAGGCTGCGGCGCGCCACTCCCTGGAGGATTTGCGCCACCTGGTCCGCGGGGCCCAGGCCGAGATGCGCGCCTTGCTTGCCGAGCTGCGCCCATCGGTCCTGACCGAAGCCGACCTGGGAGATCTGCTGCACCAGCTAAGCAACGCCTTTACGGGGAGGGTTAACGTTCCAGTCGCCGTGAACATCGCCGGGGAATGCGTCTTGCCGCCAGATATCCAGGTGACATTCTATCGCCTCTGCCAGGAAGGGCTGACCAATATCGCCAAGCACGCCGAAGCCACCCAGGTCGAGATCGATCTTCAGCGCGAAGCGGAAGCCGTCGAGTTGCATATCCGGGATAACGGTCGTGGTTTCGATGCCAAGCAACCTCCTCCTGGCGGACATTTTGGTCTGACCATGATGCGCGAGCGCGCCGAAGCCGCGGGAATAGACTTAAGCATCCTAAGTCGCCCAACCCAAGGAACAGAAATCATCATCCGCTGGAAGGCGGAGAAAGTCAGTGGAGGAAAATCAGGATGATGGAATCGAAGCCTATTCGTGTCCTTGTGGTGGACGACCATTTGATGGTTCGCCGCGGCCTGGCGACCTTTTTGACGGCGTTCGACGACCTGGAGCTGGTTGGCGAGGCCGGCGGCGGGGAAGCCGCCGTCCGGTTGTGCGGGGAGATCCTCCCGGATGTGATCCTCATGGACATGGTCATGCCGGAGATGGACGGAACGACCGCCACTCGCCTGATTCGGAAAAAGTATCCGCAGGTGCAGGTGCTTGCCCTGACAAGTTTCAAGGAGGACAAGCTGGTCCAGAACGCCTTGCAAGCCGGAGCCATCGGGTATCTGCTCAAGGATGTTTCGGCCTATGAACTGGCCCGGGCAATTCGCGCCGCACATGCCGGCCGCAGCACTCTCTCCCCTGAAGCCGCCGAGGCCTTGGTCCACGCGACCAGTCAGCCCCTGCCGCCGAAGTGCGCCTTGACGGACCGCGAGCAGACCGTTCTGGCCCTGATGGTCGAGGGACTGAACAATACGCAGATCGCTCACAGGCTGGTTGTCAGCCCATCCACCATAAAATCCCATGTCAGCAACATTCTGACCAAGTTGGGTGTCGCCAACCGATCGGAGGCTGTAGTCCTGGCCGTGCGCAACAAGCTTGTCGCCTGATTTTCCTCCCCCAGTTGGGGGAGGTGAAAATTCCCCCGGCCGATGGATGTGGCCGGGGGTCGTTTGTTTTAATATAAGAGTTGTTCGAAATCGTCGATTTCCCTCCGGGAGGGCTTGCCATGATGACACAAGAGGAACAAAACATATTATTCATGGAATTGTTATCAAAACAAACCGGCCGGAGAATGCCGGACTCGTCGGAATCCATGAAAGTATCGGGCGAAGATATTCAGAAAAAACTTCATATTCTCGAAAGGACGAATCATCGGCTGCGGGAACAATTGTCCGCTCTGAAAGCAAGGAATGAAGAGTTGGAGACTTACGTGCATACCGTTTCCCATGCCCTTAAGAATCCGCTATCCGTCATCATCGTGACTGCCGAGGCGATTTCCGATATTCCCACCCTGACACCTGAAGAGCTGCAGGATTTCACGGAGCAGATCCAATCGACCGCGTACGAAATGAATGACATCGTCGATAACCTCCTGCTCCTTTCGGAGGTTCGCAAGGCAGATATGCCGGTCGAACCCTTGGACATGGCCAGGATCGTGGCGACGGTGCGCAGTCGATTAAGCAGCATGGTCAAGGAATACCGGGGCCAGATCATCGTCCCAAGAGCCTGGCCTGCTGCAATCGGTTATGCCCCCTGGATCGAAGAAGTATGGGTCAATTACATCAGCAATGCTCTCAAATATGGCGGACAGCCGCCCAGAATAGAATTGGGCGCATCGATCCAGTCGGATGGCATGGTCCGATTCTGGGTGCGGGACAAGGGGCCTGGCATCCTGCCAGAAAACCAGAGCCACTTATTCAATCAATTCACCCAGCTCGGCCAGGTTCACAAACCCGGGCACGGCCTGGGGCTGTCGATCGTACGCCGCATCATCGAAAAATCTGGCGGGCGGGTGGACGTGGAGAGCGCACCCGGAAAGGGCAGTTCGTTTTTCTTCACCCTGCCAGCCCCCCAGCCACCCCTTGAACTTGATTCGAGGAAATGGGATGCAATGCTCCGGGAATCGACCCTGGCCAAAGAGGAGGCCCTGTAAGGCACCCTCTTCGAAATACCAAACCCCAAGGAGAACAACCGCTGAATCGATCAGCCCACCCACCGGTCATTTACTTCCTGCAAAAAACGGAAAATCGCTCGTGAATTTTCCATGCCAATCGTTTTTCATTCATTCAAAGAGGAGGCGTCGAAATGGAAAAAAAGCTGTTTCGGGTGAAAGTGATTTTGTATGTAATGGCTGAAAACGAGTCGGATGCTTGTGTGGCAGCCACCAATGCGCAATTCGATATCTTCGAATGCTCTGCAAGGAAAGCGGAACACGTCGACCCGGGTTGGGAGGAAGCAGTCCCTTACAACTCGACCGACGATCGCACCTGCGCAGAAGTTTTTGCAAGCCAACAGCAGGTCATCCATAAATCCATTCCTCTTCCCGCCATCATGGATTCAGGTCGAGCGAACGTTCGGCCCTTTACGGCAGCGCCGTACCTCCGTTCCTAACCAATCTCCATTCGGCTCATCTGCTCCCATCCTGAGGGAAGAAACCGGGGCGCGTTGATAAAAGGATTCTAGAATGGTGCGTGCCTTTATCGCCGATTCCTTGCCTGGAGAACGCTCCGCCCTGAGATTGCTATTGCAGGATCTCAAAATGCAGGTTATCGGTGAAGCCCCCGACTGGATGAGCGCGCTGGAATTTGCCCCCGAATGCCGGCCGAACCTGCTCCTGGTCGACCGGAGTTTGCTCCCCGCTAATCCCAGTCCTGCGATCTCTGCATTCAGGGCAGCCTGCCCGAATCCGGTCGTCATCATCCTTATCGCCCAACTGGATCCGCAAAAACAACCCGCCCTCTGGTTCGGCGCAGACGCATTCATCAGCAAGAACGAACCGCCCGATCGCGTCGCCCAACGATTATTGGACGCGACGAAGGGGATATCGATCGATCACCATCCAAATTCTGCCGCTTCGAGATGAGTCATCCCAATGGAGCACTGTACCGCCCAATGGCGGAATCGGCGGGTCCGTGTAAATAGACGGGTCATGCCTTGGCGGGTTTCGGCTTTCGCTTGGGTTTCCCTGAAGAGACTGGCGGGGGCAGCGGTGTCTGAGTGAAGTCGAAACAATCGCCCATGTCATCGGAGGCGGCGTCACGCTCGTTGAGCGGCGCCAACCCAAAGGTCGTCTCGCAGAAACGGACCAGACTCACATGCGAGTGGAAAACATGGGAGAGAGTTCCCTTCCTGGCATAAGGGCTCAACACCAGGCAGCCCACCCGCGGACCGTAACTGAATTGGGTATTCAGATAAGCGATCCCGGCCGGCCCCCCGCCCGTCCAGTTATCCTTGAAGGGTGGGGCGACGTGATCGAACCAGCCGCCCCAATCGTCCCACGTAATAAATATGGCCGAGCTGCCCCAAAAGGCGCTGCCTGCCAGGCTCCGGACGCGATCGACAGTCCATTGCATTCCGACCTTCACGACAGGTTTCCCGGCTTGATTTCCATAGGGAGGATGTTCGCTGTACTCCGAAGGGCCGTAGACCCAGGAGACGTTCGGAAGGTTCCCGGCTGCGACATCCCGGTCGAACTGGGTCCAGGAAACGATCTGGCTGCTGCCCTTTAATGCGGTGATGTGTGAAAAATAGTTGAAAGCGGGATCCCCATAGCTTTTCCACGTCAGCCCCGACCTGGCCAGACTCGCCGGCAGCGAGGGGAGGTCGAAAGGCGGCTGAGGCTGGTACGTGCGGTGGGGGCTGGCATTGTCGATGATCGGGGAGCTGGCTGCGATCAACATCAGGTGATTCGGTTCCGATTGGCTGGCGATTTCCGAATAGAAATTGTCGCACAAGGTGAACTGCCGGGCATAGGCAAAATAATCCGGGATATCCGCCTCCAGGTATTGCGAGCGGACGGCTCCACTGGCGCGATTCAGCCAGGCGGCATGATCGTGAGGCGGATCGCTGACCGGCGGGTCAGGGGCGTGGGCCAGCCCTCCGATCCCGTTTGCCCCCGGGAAGCTGCCGAAATAGTTGTCAAAGGTATGGTTTTCCTTGACGATGATCACCACATGTTGGATTGGGTTTTGAGGGGACATTGGACCTCCGGGCTACCCGTGAATACCTTGTCAAGACTATAGGCGGAGAACGGTAATCAGACCGCTTTTGTCAAGTTTATTTCAACCTGGCTGTCACTCCAATGCCCCCCAGGTACCGGCGGTACTTTAGATCCTCAGTCCAATTGGTGATGCCCCTGCTCGAAAATCACATCCATGACACATTTGCTGCAGTCAAACTTCAGCCTGAGCCTGCCTCCCTGCTCGTCCACCAGCGTCAGTGGTTCCGGCAAGGTGTGGCCCTTCCCTTCACGCGGACAGGCATCCAGCTGGTATTTAATGCAATATTTGGCCGTCATCACCTTGCGTTCGTGCAAATCCAGGCCGCTTTCGGCGGCAGGTTCGATCTTCATGACGCCGTGCCGACGATAAAAAGTCATTGCCTTTTCATTCAAAGCATTGCCCAAATAGGTAAGTTCAGTCTCAGGATAGGGGAAGGCATTGGGGATGATCCCGCCGCCGACGCTCGGCCTCCCGGTGGCGCGGGCAGCCTGAAGGCTTTCCACCGCTCCCCGCCGCAGCTCGTTCCACCCGGAGGCAGGGAGGAAGGGAACGGGATGGATCAATACCTGGATTTTATTGCAGGCAAATTCGGTCTCGCCAAGTTTGTCGAGCTGCTTTTCGATCGTTTGGCGCGCCTGCTCCGGCTTTTCGGCCGGCTGATGGGTGTAATCCTTTTCGAAAGAACCCGTCACACCATCTTCGTCGCTGATTTCGAGCCGGTAGCCGGTGGGGATCTCCATCAAGCACATTTCGACGTCAATCTTGCGCGTCGTCCTGCTCCGCTCCAACCGATCCATGAACGCCTTGTCGTGGTTTCGGCACAGCGCCAGGCTAGGTCGAATACCGTCCATTTTGGCGGGAGTGATCCAATCGCCATCGACCTGGTTGACGAAGGTTCCGGTCAACTCTTTATCAGGGGTGAAAAAACTCAGGCCATCACCGGTATGCAGGTCTACAGGCCTGTCAAGGCGGAAGGAGGTCCGAGTCACGGCTTCGACCTGCCCAATCTCCTCGCCGGCCATTTTGGGAGTATCCAACACCCCAATTTTGGACCGCCGGCCCGTTACAAAGGAATCGGTGTAACCCCGGTTGAAGGTTTTCTCCGGGTTCGGGTCGAAATCCAGATTGACGTGCCCGGACGAGCTTTTCGGTTCGCCGAGCTTATCCAACGCCTTACGGTAGTGGCTGACGACGTTCGTCACGTAATTCTTGTCTTTCAGCCGGCCCTCGATTTTGAAGGATGTGACTCCCGCCTCGACCAGCTCGCCCAGGTGCTCGCTCAGGTTCAGGTCGCGGATGGAAAGCAGGTGGCGATTCTGCAGAAGGATCCGGCCGCTCCCGTCCACCAGAGAGTAGGCCAGGCGACAAGGCTGGGCGCACTGCCCACGATTGCCGCTGCGCCTGCCAAGCGCGTAGCTCAGGTAACACTGCCCACTATAAGAGACACACAAGGCGCCATGGACGAAAGTTTCCAGCTCGAGGCTGGTCTGCTGGCGGATCTCACGAATCTGCTCGAGGCTGAGTTCGCGGGCCAGGATGGCCCGCCGGAAGCCGACTTTTTCCAGGAAGGCCACGCGGGCAGGAGTGTGGTTGTGCATTTGGGTGCTGGCGAAGAGGGGAATGGGCGGCAGGTCGCACTCCAGGAGGCCTACATCCTGAATGATGAGCGCGTCGGCTCCGCTCTCATAGACCTGCCGGATAAGTTTCAACGCTTCGGGGATTTCCGCATCATGCAGCAAGGTATTGACCACCACATAGACCCTTGCCCAGTATTTATGGGCATGACGGATCAGCCTATGGATGTCCGTAAGTGGATTCCCGGCAGCCTCGCGCGCGCCAAAGCGGGATGCGCCAATATACACCGCATCTGCGCCGCAGTTGATGGCAGCCAGGCCGGTTTCCAGGTCTTTCGCGGGGGAAAGCAATTCGAGTGCCACGGCCGGATTTTATCACGAGGAGAGAACCTTGGGTCACCAGACCAGACTGGGTCGGTCGCTCTCGTTCGACGAATAGGAGAAGCACCGGCGAGGGATTTTGCGATCATGATAGAAAAAAGCCGGCGCACGGCCGGCCCGATTTTTATCCTGAAACCACCTCTCACTCGACTTACATGTACCACAATTGTACTTCGTCTCATATAGCACTACTTCAGTCATTTTGCTTTAATGAAAAGGTAAGGGTTATTCTTTACTCAAGAACAGTGTTCCCAAATATTACGCATCCAATCCGGACAATGGGAGGAGGTGACAGGCTCGAAGCATACCCTCGATCGAACACTCCAAATGGCCTTGGCGAAAAGGCCAGGCCTGAGCAAACCTTATTCGTGCAATTTCCATGGGAGAATGTTGTATGAATAAATATCCGTCAAGCAAGATATTCGCAGGCTTGGCAGTCATCAGTATCAGCCTGCTGGTGATCGCCCTGGCGGTTGCGCCGACGCTGAACGCGAGCGCCAAACCCGCCAGCGCGCTGGGAGCCTGGACTCTGCAGTGGTCGGACGAATTCAACGGCTCGGGCGCGGTCAGCGGAAGCAACTGGATCTACGACACCGGCCACGGATACGGCTGCAGCAGCTGTGGCAACTGGGGAACCGGCGAGGTCGAGAGTATGAGCACCAGCACCGCCAACGTCAACCAAACCGGCGGTCACCTGGCCATTACTCCGTTGCGGGATGGTTCCGGGAATTGGACGTCGGGCCGCATTGAGACGCAGCGGACCGATTTCCAGCCTCCAGCCGGAGGCGCGATGGCCATCGAGGCATCCATCCAACAGCCCAATGTCAGCGGTGCTGCCGCCGCGGGGTATTGGCCAGCCTTCTGGGCATTAGGCTCACCCTTCCGCGGCGTCTATACGAACTGGCCGAGCATCGGTGAGATCGACATCCTGGAGGACATCAACGGCCTGAGCTCGGTCTTCGGGACGCTCCATTGCGGCACCAGCCCGGGCGGACCGTGCAATGAGACCACCGGGATCGGCAGCGGACAGCATGCCTGCCCGGGCTGCCAGACAGGCTACCACACCTACCGCTTCGAGTTCGACAAGAGCGTCTCGCCTCAACAGATGCGCTGGTATCTGGACGGCGTCCAATACTTCACTGTCAACTCAAACCAGGTGGATGCAACCACCTGGAGCAATGCCACCAACCACGGCTTCTTTATCATCTTCGATGTTGCCATGGGCGGCGGTTTCCCGGCCGCATTTGGCGGCGGCCCCACCAGCTCGACGGCCTCCGGTGTGCCGATGAACGTGGACTACGTTCGCGTCTACTATGCAAACCAGGCCACCTCTGCCACAGCCACTCGCACAGCGACCGCCGGCGGCCCAACCCCGACGAGAACCGCCACCCCAAGCGGATCGACTTGCACCAACAACACCGGGAGCGAGTATACCTATGGTGTGAGCAACGCCGGTACGACGGCAGCCTTGGTGTGCTTCAAACCCTCCGGTTTCACGGCCGGTTATGTGATCCTGCATTACATCCGGCCGGGCCTGTCACAGCAAAATCTGCAAATGATCTATAACTCGAGTACCGCCCGCTGGGAGTATACGGTCAACGGGATCAGCTCGGGTCAGACTCTGCAGTACCAATACACTTACCAAAAGAACGGGCTGCAGTACGATACCGCCTGGTTCTCGTGGGTAAAGCCGTAATAAAATGAATTCGAGCGGGTGAAGGGTTACGAAACCAGGGGCCGTCCGTAGACAGCCCCTGGTTGATTTCTAAAAGCCTCTCGACTGGTTGGGGGGGACAACCAATCATAGAGGCAAGATCATTATATTCGCCGAACATGAAAATAATATGAATAATTCGCGGGCCAGGGAAACCCACTAATCATTCAACCCCTTGCCATCGAGAATTTGCGGCATCCATTTCTCGATCCTCGACTCCCGGGTCTTGGATTGTTTGGGTGCGGAAAAATAAAGAATGTATGCTCTTTGCCGTCCCGGTGTCAATGCCTCAAAAGCTTCCTGCAAGCCAGGAACTTCCTCTAGCTTATTTATCAATTCCTCAGGGACGGTGAATTCTGTGGTCTTTTTATAATTGATGGTCAAACCAGTTTTTTCCACTTCGATGGCTTCAGAAATATAGGCTTTCAGGGTGGATTCCATCTGAGCGATTTCCCGAACATTGGTGAACCGAATCTGGCGCGCCGCCTGCACGTTCTCCGTTTGTTGGACGAGAACACCACTGGCGTCCCTAAGCAGGGCGCCTTTGACGAATAAAATCGCGCAGTATTCCTTGAACATGTGAATTAAAACAATATTGCTGTTCTGAAACGTGTAACAAGGAACGCCCCACTTCAACTCTTCGGTCAACTGGCAGGCGAGGACGATCGTTCTCAATTTCTTGATCTCTTCCTGCCACTTTTCGGCTTTATTGAAATAGAAATCCACCTTTGGATTCGTTTCACTCATTGTCATAATAGATTAACTCCCGACGTGACATCGTAAATGATGTGAGCGATTGGTCGATGAAGAATAGCATAATAAGTTTACAGGGAATGAAAATCGCACCCTGGCCGGACCGGAACCGTTCGCCCCGGCCGGCGATTCCGCCT
>Ga0335071_10000579_pt1 | contig 40127 bp, 42 predicted proteins | sample Lox_Sample_15_FD_206724 | JGI IMG/M metagenome (GOLD analysis project Ga0335071, IMG submission 206724) | Soil microbial communities from Loxahatchee National Wildlife Refuge, Florida, United States - Lox_Sample_1.5 | ecosystem: Environmental > Terrestrial > Soil > Wetlands | place: USA... | reverse complement strand
GAGGTCAATCATCTGGCATCACCTCATCTGCATGGTCCGGTCACCGGGAAGGCCGTCTCTACGTGCTGGCCGGGCGGCGCACGCCGGCGAAGCGCGGCGCGCCGTCTTCGCACGCGACCCGGGCGGCGTTGGCGGTGAAGCTGATGGCGTGGTACCAGCCAGCGAGCATCAGCAGGTCAAGCAGTTGCTCCTCCCGGAACAGCCGGGCCAGCCGATGCCACAGGTCCTCGCCGATGTCGGCGGTGTCGTGCAGCGCGTCGGCCGCGTCGATGAGCAGCCGGTCCCGCTCGTCGGTCCAGCACGGATCGCCCGCGCCGCCGTGCGTGAGGGAGGTGATCTGGGCGCTGGACAGGCCGGCCCGCTCGGCGAAGAACGCCACGTGCACTCCCCACTCGTACTCGCACCGGCAGCGGGCGCACGTGCGGTCGATGATGATCTCGCGGTCACGCAGCGACAGCGAGAGCCGTTTGCTGAGCTCGTAGCCGCCCCAGCCGCTCATGGCGGCGGTCATCGGAAGGTTCCGCACGAAGGTCCGGAACAGCAAGATCGGCGGCACGCCGGGCGGCATCATGGCTTCGAGCCGTTCGGCGACGTGCGGTGGATACGGCGGACAGGTGCTGGCCGTCCTCGGGATCGATGAGGGCGAAGGCGCCTTCCTTGCCTGCTCCTTCTGGCTGGCCGACGCTCTCGCACTGTCCGGCCGGCCCGACGAGGCCCGCACGCTGTTCGAGCGGTCGCTGACGCGATGCAACGACGTCGGACTGCTTGCCAAGCACTACGACCCTCACCGTGGGCGGCTCGTCGGCAACTTCCCGCAAGCCCTCTCCCACCTGGCACTGGTCAACACCGCCCTGCTGCTCTCTCGGCGGCGGGGGGCCGGGGCGGCGCGAGAGCGCGGCGATCACGGCGCGGTCTGCTCAAGTCCGGCCTCGGGCGGGCAACCTGACGGCGCAGAATCGCCACCTCATCCCGGAGCGCCAAGACATCTCTGCATCCCCGGCGGCATCACCTCGCGCCAGCACCGGCCAGCCGAACACCTGGACCATGAACAGGCGGAAGCGGCGCATGACCACGAGCGCCGGCATTAGGGCAGCAGATCAAGCCTGCAGGCAGGATTCTGGCACTGCGCAGGGTCCAGTCGACGGGCCGCGCGCTGAACCGCGGATCACCGGCCGGCCGGGGTCAGCGCCGGGCGCCGGGGCCAAGTGGTCGTCGAGGCTCCAGATCCAGCTGGCTATGTCGGTTTGTGCCTCGTGGGCGGCGGCGACTAGACCGGTCATCTGGAAGAAGCCGTGGATCATCCCCCGGTAGCGTCGCGATGTGGCGTCGCCGCCGGCCGCGCGGATCGCGTCCGCGTATCGTTCCCCTTCGTCACGGAGCGGATCGCATTCGGCGGTAATCACACGCGTCGGGGGAAGCCCGCTCAGGTCCGGCTCGAACAGCGGCGAGACGCGCGGGTCACTGCGGTCGATGCCGGCCGGCAGGTACTGGCTGAAGTACCACAGCGATTTGTCCCGCGTGAAACCGTAGCCGGTCGCGAAATCGAGATAGGACGGTGAGCTCGCGGTGGCGTCGAGCATCGGATACAACAGTACCTGGAAGGCGGGCGCACGACCCTGGCGGCTCAGCTCGCGGGTGGCGACAGCGGCGAGGTTGCCGCCCGAACTGTCCCCGGCGATCCCTACCGTGCCGGTACCGCCAGTCAGCCGCACGCACGCCGCCGCGATCCAGTGCATGACGGTCAGGGCATCCTCAACAGCGGCCGGGAACGGGTGCTCCGGGGCGAGCCGCACGTTCGGCGCGACGATCAGGCATCCGGTGGTGCGCGCGAGATCGCGCAGCGGCCGGTCATAGCCTGCGGCACCGATCACGAACCCGCCGCCATGGAAGTAGACCAGCACCGGCGACGGTTGCGCTCGAGGTCGGTACACGCGCGCATCGAGGCCATCGGTGCCCGGCAGCGTCACGGTCTCGATCGCGTAGAGCGGCCCCGGCATGCTTTGCAGCGTGAGCACGGCCAGATCGTCTTCGCGCACGGCGGCGGCCGTTAGCCGCTCCGCCGGCACGGCCGGCCGCGCGGCCTGAGGATCGAGCAGGTGCCCAAGCCGGGCGTCAACGCTAGGCACTCCGCCTCCAGGGAAACTCAAGATCCACGGGACAGTCTCCGGCTTCCGCGGCTGCCGCTACACCTTCCGCGCACCATGAAGGCGGCGGCCTTTCTTCCGGTCGTTCCATATCCTCTGGACCTGCCTTTTCAGCCGCCTGGCTGGCGCGCCACGAGGTGCGCACTGTCATTGGTCACCTCCTGGAAGTGTCGTCTACCGCGGGTCTCATCTCGGCATCAGGCCTGTGGCGCTCCGCCGCGAGCCTGCTGCCCAGCCATCCCGCGGCACCGCAGGTGATCGCCGCGGCGGCACTGAATGCCACGTACGTGTGGGTCAGGCCGAACCGGGTGGTCGCCAGGCCCGCAAGCACCGAGGGAATCGCGAGGGAGAGATAGCCCGTGAGGAAGTAGGCCGACATGACCTGACCGCGCTCTGCGGCCGGGATAACGCCGGCAAGGTGCCGCAGCGAGCTGCTGAAGGCCGGGCCGAGGCCCGCGCCCATCACCACCGCGGTCAGGTACATGACCCAGGCGCTGTGCGCCGCCACCGCGGCCACGCTCGGCAGCAGGGCGATCCCGAGCACCAGGTCGCCGCCGATGGCCAGCCGCAGCGCGCCCGCCCGCTGGGTGATCAGCTGCGCCACCGCGCCCGTGCCGACCAGCGCGGCCGAGATCGTGCCGCCCACCAGCAGGTTGTGGCTGCCGGTCGCCTGATCGGCCAGTCCGGGTGCCAGCGACAGGTACAGTCCGAGCACCGACCATGTCGCGGCCGTGCTCACCGCGGCAAACCAGAAAGGCCCGCGGATCTGTGCGGGCACGCGCGGCCGGATGCGCAGGTTCAGCGCCGTCCGGGCCCGCAACGGCTCCGGCATGAGCGCGGTGCCGGACAAGGTGACCAGGACCGCCGCGGCGGCTAGAAGGTACGGGGTGACGAGCGGGTCCGGGGCGAGCTGGCCGAGCAGCGCGCCGCCAAGCACACCCGCGGTCATGCCGAACGTCAAGACGAGCCCGGTGAGCCGCCCGATCACGGCACCGTGCGCCGGCCTGAGGTCGAGCAACGCCGCGCCGGCGGTCGCCGCGACCGAACCGATCGCCGCGCCGTGCAGCGCGCGGGCGGCCATCAGCCAGCCAGCCGACCGTGCCGCTGCGAACAGCCCCAGCCCCGCCAGCAGCATGACCTGCGCGGTCAGCAGCACGGGCTTGCGGCCGATGCTGTCCGACAGCCTGCCCGCCACCAGCAGCGCGGCCAGCGCGGCCAGCGCGTAGACCGCGAAAATCACCGTCAGCGTCAAGGAGCTGAACCCCCACTGCCGCTGGTAGGCCCCGTACAGCGGCGACGGCAACCCGGAGATGGCCAGGCACAGCGCCAGCAGGACGAACAGCAATACCTGGCTGTTGTGGCCGGCCTGCGGGAACGGCCCGGCCGGGGCTGGAAGCCGGCCGCTGGTGACCTGGGTGCGCGTCATGAGGCTTGTTCCTTCCTGTCGGTAGCTGGATGCGGCTGCGGCGGGTGCGGCCGTTACCGCGGCCCCGGCCGGCGCCTGGTGCGGCGGGCGGCCGCGAACAGCGCGGCGACCAGCAGCAGCCAGCCGAAGACCGCCGTTTTCCTATGCCAGGAACTCCACCCAGCGATCCGCTCGACGACCGGCCGTCTCGGCCCTAGTGTGTCCCGGGTGGTTCCCGGCCTGAGGGAGACCGGCGAGTGATACATGTCCGACTCCTCGTTACCGCGCCTGCGGACATGGGCCGCATGTCATGCCAGGACGGTATGCGGGCGCCCTCGCGGCGGTCGTCACCCGAAAGTGGAGATGCGCGGTGGAATTTCCGCGACCGGCGGTGGCACCAAGGTGCCGACGCGCGCGAGACGCCCGCGAGCGGGGGGGCGGGACCGTAGCACGACAGCCCGTTCAGGATGGAAGGATCTTCTTCCCGAATGACGCTTCTGCGCCCGCCTGTCCAGCTGGGAGCGCCTATAGGCGCCAGGTCCGTTCCCGCGACGGCGTGACCTGGCGTTCCCGCTACGCCCGGGACTGCCGGGTAGGGCGTGGTGTTGCGGGGTCCGTCATGACGTCGGCGGTTCAGCTATGCATCTTCGGCGGATTCTGGCTGCGAGCGGGTTTCCTGAGTGCATCCGGCTCTGGTTGGCTGCCGGTTGGGTGTGGTGGCGGCTGCGGGAGCAGGTGCCGGTGGTGTGGGCCATCGGGTCGCGATGCCCGCGATGGCGAGGCTGGTCAGGATGAGCAGGGCCAGGGCGAGCCGCAGGCTGGTGGCTTGGGCGAGCAGGCCGATGGTGAGCGGGCTGATGATGAACGCGCTGTAGCCGACGGCGGTGGTGGTGGCGACGGCCTGGCCGGGGCGGCCGGGTGCGGAGCGGCCGGCCAGCGATAGCGCGGTGGGGACGACCGGGGCGATGGCGAACCCGACCAGTAGGAGGCCGCCGATGGCCCCGGCCGCGGCCGGGACGGTCACGGTGATCAGCAGCCCGGCGGCGGCGAGCAGCCCGGCGGCCCGCACGACGCGCTGCTCGCCGAAGCGGCGCAGCGCCGCGGTGGCGGTGAGCCGTCCGAGCAGCGAGGCGAAGTGGTAGCTGGCGATGCCGATGCCGCTGAGCAGCACGCCTCCGGCGAGGGTGCGTTGCAGGTAGGTGGACAGGAAGCTTTCCAGCGCACCATCGCCGAAGAAGGTCACGGTGATCAGCGCGATGGCGAACAGCACGGCGGAGATCCGCCAGACCCGGATGCGGTCTGCGTGCGGCGGCCGGCGGCCGGGTGCGGTGCCCGCGGGAGCGGGCGGCGCGGGCAGGGGCGCGAGCAGCGCGGCGGCCAGCCCGGCCGCCATGACGGCGGCCAGGGCGAGATAGACGCCGCGGTAGCTCACCCCGGCGCGCAGGGCGGCGGCGCTGCCGATCGCGCCGGTGAGCGCGCCGGCGCTGAACCAGGCATGCAGGCCGGTCATGGCCGTGGTGGCGTGGGCTTGCTCGTAGGCCGAGCCGACGGTGTTGGCGCCCAGGTCGACGAAGCTGATGGCCAGGCCGTAGAGCATGAGGACGGGAAGGAGAGCGGCGAGGCTGCCGGCCAGGGCGAGCAGCACGAAGGCGGTGCCGGTACCGGCGAAGCCGATCGCCAGGACCGGGCGGCGGCCGGCCCGGTCGGCCAGCGCCCCGCCGGCGAACAGGGTGATCACGCCGGACGCGGCGGCGACGGTGACCGCGGTGCCGAGCGCCGCGGGGTGCAGGCCGAGGCAGGCGGACAGCGGCGCGAGCTGGACGGCCCAGACACCGACGTGGAAGCCGAGGATGCCGAACAAGCTGGCAGCCGACAGGTAGTGTGCACGGCGGGCACGGGCGCGCGCGGGCACGGACAAGCAGACGAACAACCGAGCAGCTCCAAGGGGATCGCAGGAACTAAGGACCGCGTCCCGACCGCGACACCGCACCGGCCCGCATGCTCGGCGAAGCTGTCGGCGATCGCGTCCGGGTCGTCGGCGGTCAGCGCCTTGAGGTACTTGTGCAGTACGATCGTGGCTTCGGTGCCGGGCTGACTGGTTCCGGCTGAGGCTGTCATCGGCTGGCCTCCGAAGCGTGGCGGCCTGAGCGCATCGCGTGAAAACCCTGGCACCAGGACGGGAAACGGGGTGACCAGGCCAGGTGGGTGCGCGCATGGTGATTGTCGGCTCCGCGCGCCCACGGTTGACGAGTGCCCGGGCTGCTCGCGGCTGGCGTCGGGGCGCCCACGGCCTGACAGAACGCAGGCACCCACTGCCGGCCCGTGGCCGGCTCATCATCGCAGATGTTCACCGGGCCCGATGGCCAGGTCAGCGCCTGAACCGCGGTCGCTGCCGCGTCATCGACGTGGACGAAGCTGGCGACATTATCATCGGCGACTAGCCGGCTGGCGCGCGCGTCGGCTGCCTTGCTGCCCCGCGGCTCATACCAGGTGTCCGGGCCGTAGAAGATGCCGTAACGCAGCACGACCCATTCGGGCGCCTCCCGGGTCATCTGCTCCAGGGCGGCGACCCCGCGGATGGTGGTCAGCCTGGGCTCGGCGGCGCCGAGGTCCAGCGGCGTTTCCTCGTCGGCCGGCTCGCAGCCGGCCGAGTAGGCCCACGCGATGCTCTGCGAGATCACCCGGCCAACGCCGGCGCCGTGAGCGGCGTCCATGAGGTTGCGGGTCCCGCGTGCGCGCAGGACGGCATTGGAGGTGCTGGTGCCGGCGGTCAGGTCGGTCAGCTGATGCATGACCACGTCGGGTGCGGCTAGCTTGACGGCTGCGGCCAGCGATTCCTGATCCAGAGCGTCCGCCACGGCCGGGTGCGCGCCCAGGGACAGCAGCATCCCAGTCCGGTCGCTGCGCCGGGTCAGGGCGGTGACCTGGTGGCCGCCGCCGGTAAGCAGGGGAATGATCCTGCGGCCGAGCACTCCGGTGGAGCCGGCTAGGAATACGTGCATGTCAATACCCGTCTTCTGTTCTAAGGGTGCTGGGATGAGCGTGGTCAGCGCAGCTCAGGCGGCGCAGGGGCGCGCCGGCTGCGGCGCTGTTCAAGCTCTTGCGCGGAGACCAGGGCCAGCATCGGCTCGCCAGGGATTCCGATCATGGCGACGACGAACCTGCTCCAGGCGTCGCCGAGGTGGTTCGCCGCCTGGTAGTGGATAACGTCGCCACCCGGCTCCCAGAAGGCTTCCCCGGCGCGGATCACCCGCGCGGGTTCACCCTCGAGCTCGAAGATCATCTCGCCGTCGAGCATGTAACCGAAGACCGGACCGGAGTGCCGGTGCGGTGGGGTGCCGGGATCTCCGGGCGTCAGTTCGACGGTGGCGATCATCACCTCGGCCGGTGATGGGATAGCCGGTGGCTGCTGCGCGAGCAGCATAGTCAGGGCGCTGGCCGATCGGGCAGGCGGGGGCATCTGGGGTATCTCCTCACTGATTTGGCGTACTGGGCTGCTTGCGGAGCCGTGGCGGGTGATCGGGGTCAGCGCATGACATTTCCGCATTGGCCTGCGAGGTGACGAGCTATACACATCGGCGGGTTGTGGCATGGTCGGCCTGGCCGACCGCGACCATCTCAGCCGGTGAGGGCACGGCGCAGGGCGGTGCCGAGTTCGGCGATCTGCCGCCGGGACACCTCCGCGGACAGGATGGCTTGCGACCCGTGGAAGGTACCGGCCCACTGGTGCAGTTCGACCGGCACGCCGGCCTGCAGCAGGCGCTGCGCGTAGCCGATGGCTTCGTCGCGGTTGGGATCGAACTCCGCGGTGGCGATGTAGGCGGGGGGCAGGCCGGACAGCTCGCCGGCCCGCGCCGGGGCGGCGTACGGCGAGGCGACCGCGGAGCCCAGGTAGTGCCGCCACGAGGCGGTGACCTTGGCGCGCGTCATGAAGGGCGTGCCGGTGAAGTTCCGGGCCGACCACGTCTGCTGCCGGTCATCGAGCTCGGGCTGGCTGAGCAGCTGGAAGCGGATCGGCGGCCCCTGCTGGTCACGGGCCCGCAACGCCACCGCGGCCGCGAGTCCCGCGCCGGCCGCGTGGCCGCCGACCGCGATCCGCCCCGGGTCGATGCCGAGCTCGGCCGCGTGCCCGGCCACCCAGGTTAGCACGCCGTAAGCGTCATCCAGGGCGGCCGGGAACCGGTGCTCGGGCGCCCGGCGGTAGCCCACCGAGACGACCACCGCGCCGGAGCCGCCGGCGACCCGGACGGCCCACGGGTGCTCGGTATCCAGGTCACCCATGACGAATCCGCCGCCGTGCAGCCAGACGATGGCGCCGTGCGCCCGGTGCGGGCAGTAGATCCGCACCGGCACCTCCGGGTCGGCGGGAACCGTGCGGTCCTCGATCTCCATCCCGGTGGTGTCCGGCGCCGGCGCCGCGGCGGCCAGCCCGGCGAGGGTCTTACGCGCGGTGACCGGGTCGGTCAGGTCGTCCCGGGGGAACAGCGGGATGAATGCTTCCAGCTCGGGATCAATTCTGGCCATCTTGACGGTGCTGGTCATTTCTCACTCTCCTTGAGAGGTGTTCTTGATCGGTGATGCCGCGGGCGGGCGGCGGCGAGCTGTCGCGTGATCACCGGATGCATGATCTCCTCCTGGTGTTTCCTGCGCCGCCGGCCGGCCGGGAGGTCGGCGACGCGATGGTCAATCTGGATCGTTGTGGCGGACCGAAATCAGGAACAACCCAGATCGTGGGCCGTCGTCTTTGCTTGTCCGCCATGGCTTACTCGGGCCGGATGTTGTGGTTGCGGGCGAACAGGTTGCCGGGGTCGTACCGGCGCTTGACCGCGACGAGCCGGTCATAGGTCTGAGTTGGGTAGATCGCGGCGACATCTTGCTCGGTGGCAGAGGTGAGGAAGTTGGCGTAGGCGCCGTTGACGTGGGGTGCGAGTCTGCCCCAGATCGCGTCCAGGGCAGGACGAGCGGCCTTGACGGCCGGCTCCGGACCCGCGCTGACAGTCACGACCATCAGCTCCGCCCGGCGATGGGCGTAGGCGGTGGCGTGGGCGGGGACGCGGGACACCGCACCGCCGAGACTGCGGACGGCGATGATCGGTGACCGCTCCGATGCCCTGACCTCAGCCAGGATCTGCACGACCTCGGGTACCGATTCCTTGTCGATGAAGGCGCTGCGGGGCACGAACTGGATGCCAGGCGGCGGGGCTGTGCCGTCCTCGAGCGTGTCCGCATAGGGTTTCAGCGCGATATCGTCGCCGGTTACCGTGCCGAGCCGGCGGATCTGGCCTATGGCCTTTGCGGCTAGCTGCGGGTCATCACCGTCATAGGCGACGTAGATCTCGACCGGCGCTTGGGGTCCGCCGGCGAATGGGTTGGCGAAGGCCACAACCGATGTGAGCTCGTCGGGGGCGGTGCGCAGGTAGTCCGCCCAGCCCTGCAGCACGGTGACCGCCTGCGCTGCCGGGAAGGCGATCTTGCCGAAGAAGACGTCGGTGGTCGGGTGGGCCGTGAACTCGAAGGCGGTCACGATCCCGAAATTGCCGCCGCCACCGCGGATCGCCCAGAACAGCTCCGGGTTCCGCTGCGCGCTGGCAGACACGACCTTTGCGCTAGCCGTGACCACCTGCGCGGCGGCCACGTTGTCCAGGGCCAGGCCGTGCTTCCTGACCTTCCAGCCGATGCCGCCGGTCAAGGTCAGCCCGCCGACGCCGACGCTCTTGGTGTCGCCTGAGGAGATCGCCAGGCCATGCGGGGCCAAGGCGGCCGCTACCTGGCCCCAGGTGGCGCCGCCGCCGATCCGCACCAGATGACGTTCCTTGTCGATGACCTCCACGTTGGCGAGCTTGCTGAGGTCGATCACGACGCCTCCGTCGTTGGTGCCAAAGCCCGCAAAGCCATGGCCGCCGCCGCGTACCGACAGCACAAGCCCCGCACGGGCAGCGAACCTGACACCTGCTTGCACGTCCCTGACGCTCCCGGGCCGTAGGACATGAGCCGGATGACCCGAGGCCAGTCGCGAGCGGCTTGCCGATTGGTACTCCGCTGTGCCGGGTTCGATGATGTCGCCGCCGAAGTCACGGCGAAGGGTTTCAAGCGTTGAGCTCATGAGGTTCCTTCCACACAGGAGAATCCGCATTACCCGAACTTGCCGGGCTGGCAGCCGCTGCCGCGCTGCCCGGTAATGACGCACCGGCGGGCGGCAAATCATGCGAGGACGTTATGCGGGCCGCTCGCGGCGGTCGTCACCCGAAAGTGGACATGACCGGTGGAATCTGCGTCGGCACCGGTGGCACTAACGTGCCGGCGTGCGCGAGACGCTGGCGAGGCGCCGGGGGCAGGAACCGTAGCAGCCAGCCAGTCGGGGATTAAGGGATGTCTTCTCCGGACGACAGGGACGCGTGCGCCTGTCCAGCTGGGAGCGCCGGGTAGCGCCACTCCTGGTCAGGGGATCAGGCTGAGCTCGCGCGCGCGAGCGACGGCCTCGGTGCGGTTGGCCGCGCCGAGCTTGCCCAGGACGTGGCTGACGTGCTTCTTCACGGTGTCCAGGGTGACCACGAGCTGGCCCGCGATGGCCTGGTTCGACCGGCCGCCCGCCAGCATCGCCAGCACCTCAAGCTCGCGGCTGGTCAGCTGCTCGACCAGACCCGGCACCGCCGTGACACCGTCCCGGCCGGCTTCCGGAACGGTGTCCTGCGCGCCAAGCGCGCGGTGCAGCCGGGCCAGGCAGCCGAGCGGGACCCTGGCCGCCGCCCGGTCAGTGCGCTGCGCCGCGATCAGCCGGGCCAGCAGCGCGGCCATCGGCGGTCCCTCGTCGGCGAAGACCCGGACATAGCCCTGCGGGCAGGCCAGGGTGAGCGCTTCGGCCAGCGCGTCCACCGCGCGGTCTGCATCACCGCTGCCGGCCAGCGCCAGCGCCCGCAGCGCGCCGATCTCGATCAGGCTACCGGCCCGGTCCTGGGCTTCCGCCGCCGCGTGCAGCCGGTCCAGCAGCGCCAGCGCCTCGGCGGGCTGGTCCTGGGCCAGCAGGACGCGCGCCAGGACCAGATGCTCCCGCTCCGTCTGGTACATCGGCTCGTCATCGGCGCGAAGGCCGCCTTCTTGTGCCCAGCGGGCTGCCGCCTCGATGTCGCCCTGGGCCAGCAGCAGCCGCGCCCGCTGCGCCGGGACGGGGTTGAACAGGCTGGCCAGCGACGGGCTCGGCGCGATCCGCCCGGCCTCGGCGATAGCCTCCCGGGCCCCGCCCGGATCACCGTTGGCCTGCCGGATCCACGCCAGCGTCACCAGGCCCGCCGCCAGCGGCTGGGTCTTCCAGTTCAGCTGCCGGCACAGCTCAATGCCCTTGGTGACATGCTGCAGCGCGGTATCGAGCTCGCCGCGCTGGTAGGCGACCTCGGCCATGCCCACATACCCGATGCCGGCACTGGGCATCGCCGCCCGGCCCGGCGGCGCGGTGATCTCAACCACCTGCTGGTAGGTGGCGAGCGGCGCGTCCAGGCGCCCCCGGGCCCGCTGCACCCGGCCGAGGTCAAAGCACGCCCATGCCGCCAAGGGAGGCTGACCGGCCGCGCGCCATCCGGCGACGCTGGCGGCGAAGCCGCGCTCGGCGTCTTCGAGCCGACCGCGCACCCACTCGGCTATAGCCAGAATCCACAAGCTGGCCGAGCGCAAAACCCACTCTCCCTCGCCCAGAGCAGGCAGGGCCCGCGAAGCGGACACGGCCGTCCCCTCGGCATCGCCGTGAAGCACGGCAAGATAGGCGCGCGCGATCGCGATCGCCGCGGGAACGTTCGCCAGCAGGCTCGCCGCCAGGCCGACGGAAGGCTCGAACGACTCGTTGGCTACGTCGGCGAACGCGCACTCGGCGGCATCCAGCCGCGCCCCGGCCGCTTCCACATCGCCGCCGACGAGCGCCATCCACGCCTGCGCCAGCAACAGCCGGGGGCGGGACCGGGCCAGCTCGGCGGGCAGCGCCGAGATCCACCGCTGAATCGTCGCGCTTTCACCTCGCAGGAAGACCGCGTCATGATGCCGCTCGATCAGGCGGGCGGCCCAGGCGGCATCACCAGCGGCCAGGGCGTAGCGGATCGTCTCGTCAGCCAGCCCGTAAGCGTCGCACCACGCGGCCGCCGCATGGTGCAGCCCGGGCAGTCTGCCGGGTTGTTCTTGCCGCAGGCGGGCCTGGAGCAGGTCGGCGAACAGGTGGTGGTAGCGCCACCAGCCGCGCACCTCATCCAGCGGGACCAGGAACAGGCCCGCCCGCTCGGCCGCCTCCAGCAGCGCCTGGCTGCCCTCGCGGCCGGTGACCGCGTCGCACAACGGACCGCTGAGCCGCTCCAGCACCGACGTCTCCAGCAGGAAGGCGCGCAGCTGCTCGGGCTGCGCCTCGAGCACCTCCTCGGCCAGGTAGTCCAGCACGTACCGGTGGCTGCCGGTGAACGCGGCCACGAACGCGGCGGCATCGGCCTGGCCGCGCAGTGACAGCGCGGCCAGCTGCAGGCCGGCCGCCCAGCCCTCGGTCCGGGCCGCAAGCGCCGCCACCGACGTTTCCGGCAGGCCCGACGCCATGTGCTGGAGCAACTCCGCTGCCTCCGCGGGTGTGAACCGCAGCTCGGCCTCGCGTATCTCGGTCAGCTGGCCGCGTACCCGCAGCCGCGCCAGTCCCAGCGGCGGGTCGCTGCGGCTGGCCAGCCCCACGCGCAGACCCGCTGACCGGTGTTCCAGCAGGAACGCGAGCGACTCGTGGACCTGCTGCGATCCGATCACGTGGTAGTCATCGAGGACCAGCAGGGCCTCCTCCCCGGCCAGGTCGTTTATGAGTGCCGTGACCAGGCCCTGGAACGAGGCGGGCGCGGGCGGGCCGAGCAGCGGCGACACCCGGTCGCCGATCCCGGCACGCGCCCGGTCCAGTGCGGCCACCGCGTGCCGCCAGAACCGGGCCGGGTCATTGTCCCCCGCGTCCAGCGACAGCCACGCGGCCGGGTGCTCGCCCCGCCGGGCCCAGTCGGCCAGCAGCACCGTCTTGCCGTACCCGGCCGGGGCGCAGACCAGGACCAGTCCCCGCGCCGCGCCCTCATCCAAGCGTGCCGTCAGCCGCAGCCGTCGCACCTGGCCGGGGCGCGAGGCGGGCATGTGCAGCTTGGTGGCCAGCAGGACATCGCGCTCCGCCGCCACCGCTGGCGACTCAGCCATCGCTCACCTGCACGCTCTGCGCCTCCGCGATCCTCCGCATCGCCGCATGGAAGAACCTGCCGTGGCCGACCTGCTGCTCTCCTGGGCGCGGCTCTGATCCGGCCATTCCATTGCTCCGGCCGGCCTGCCTACCTCCACTTCCCCGGTGGTCTCTGGCGCAAACAACCCGGCACGCGGGCCTGGGGCACCTTGATGCCCGAAGTAGGCGCAGTCGAGCTGGCGTGAGCTGGCCGAAACTACGCTCGCTTGCTGAGCGTGGCCCGCGACCACAGGTACCCGACGAGGGCGATCCCAGCGCACCAGGCCAGAGCGGCGGCCGCGTAGCCGCCCGACGGCGTGCCGACGAGCAGCCCGCGCACCGATTCGATAATCGGGGTGAAGGGCTGGTACTGCGCAAATTGCTGGAAACCCTGTCCCATCTTGGCCGCCGGCACGATCGCGCTGCTCAGGAACGGCAGCAGGAGCAGCGGCACGATGGCCAGGCCCGCGGACTCCGGAGTTTTCGCGGCCATTCCCAGCGCGACCGTGAGCCAGGCGGCCGCCTGTCCACCCTCCGGTTCGCGAGGTCGGCGATGCCGGCCCGCCGCAGCGTCAGGTCGACCGGCAGCGGCCCGGGATGGAACCCGGTCACCAGCGTCACCAGCTCGTGGACGGTCACCTCCGGCATCAGCCCGCCGGACTGGACCATCGCGCCGACCCGCCCGGACTTGACCGCGTGGTAGGGGTCGGAGCCGAACATACGGATCCGGCCGCCGGTCGGCTTGCGCAGCGCGAGCAGCATGTCCAGCGACGTGGACTTGCCTGCCCCGTTGGGCCCGAGAAAGGCCACGGCGTGTCCAGCCCAGAGCTCGAGCGACAGCCCGTCAACCGCCCGGACCCTTCCGTACATCTTGCTGACGTCCTCGAACGCAACAACGGGCGCTGGGCCTGCCGGTCTCGGACTCATCGTGCTCACCCTCCTCTGGGTCGTTCCTGGTGAGGAAGGTATGAGGCGATGGCCCGGCGGGCGTCACCCGAAAGTGGACAGGCCAGGTGGAATCTTCAGCGGCCGCCGGTGGAACGGTGCCTGGATCAGGGGATCAGGCTCAGCTCGCGGGCCCGGGCGACCGCCTCGGTGCGGTTGCCCGCGCCGAGCTTGCCCAGCACGTGGCCGACGTGCTTCTTGACCGTGTCCAGGGTGACCACGAGCTCACGGGCGATGGCCTGATTCGACCGCCCCGCCGCCATCATCCCCAGCACCTCAAGCTCACGGCTGGTCAGCGGATCGACCAGGCCCGGCACCGCGGCAGTGTCCCGGCAGCGATCTGGCGAGGGGGCCCCAGCACCGAAGGCACGCTGCAGCCGGGCCAGGTAACCCAGCGGGACGCCGGCGGCCGCATGGCCGGCGCGCTGGGCCGCGATCAGCTGTCCCAGCAGCGCCGCCATCGGCGGGCCCTCGTCGGCGAAGACCCGCACGTAGCCCTGCGGGCAGGCCAGCAGCAGCGCCTCGGCCAGGACCGGGACCGCTCCTGCTTCATCGCCGGTGGCCGCCCGCGCCAGCGCCCGCAGCGCGCCGATCTCGATGACGCTGCCAGCCCGGTCCTGACCGGACGCCGTTTCGTACAGCCGGTCCAGCAGCGCGAGCGCCCGTCCGGGCCGGTCCTGCGCGAGCAGGACCCGGGCCAGGACCAGGTGCCCGGATTCGCGGGCGTAGTCGGGCTCGTCGTCCGGGCCGAGGCCGTTCTCCTGCGCGAAACGGGCCGCGGCGGCCACGTCGCCCTGGGCCAGCAGCACCCGGGCCCGCGTGGCCGGGACCGGGTTGAGCATTCCCGCCGGACCTGGTGAGGCCTGTCCGGCCTCGGTGATCGCCGCCAGCGCCCCGGCCGGATCACCGGTGGCCTGCCTGATCATCGCCAGCGTGGCCAGGCCGTTGGCCAGTGGGGTGGTGTGGACGAACTGGCGGCACAGCGCGATGCCCTCGGTGGCGTGCCGCAGGGCGACGTCGAGCTCGTCCCGCTGGTAGGCGATATCGGCCAGGCCCACGTAGCCCGGTCCCGCCGCGGGCAGCGGCCGACCGGACGTGACCAGGCTGTCCAGGGCCTGCTGGCAGGTTAGCACGGCGACGTCCAGGCGGCCCTGGGCGCGCCGGACCAGCACCAGCTCGTACCAGCGCCACGCGGTCGTCGTGAGATGGCCGGCCTCGCGCCACCCGGTGACGCTGGACATGAAGGCGCGTTCTGCCGCCGCGAGCCGGCCGCGCAGCCACTCGGCCACGGCCAGGAATCCGTGCGCGGTGGCGCTCAGCAGCCGTTCTCCCGGTTTGCTCTCGGCCAGGGCCTGCGCGGCGAACGCGGCGGTGGCCTCGGCATCGCCGCGGAACTGGGCGAGATAGCCGCGGAGCAGCGTGGTCAGGGCCGGGACATTGATCAGGAAGCTGGCCGCGACGCCGACCGTCGGCTCGAATGGCTCATCGCTCCAGCCGGGAGGCGCGCACTCCACCGCGTCCAGGAGCGGTTCCACGATGTGGAGGTGGCCGCTGGTGGCGGCCATGATGGCCTGCGCCAGCAACAGCCGGGGACGGGACCTGAGCACCTCGTCGGGCAGGACCGACAGCCACCGGTGGATGGTCGCGGCCTCGCCGCGGATGTTGTAGACCATGTCGAAGTGCTGCTCGATGATCCGGGCCGCCCAGGCCGTCTCGCCGGCTGCGGCCGCATGGCCGATGGCGTCGTCGGCCAGCTCGTGTTGGGAGTACCAGGCTGCGGCGTTGCGGTGCAGCTCGGCTACGCGGCCGGGCTGCTTTTCCTGCAGGCGGGCGCGGAGCAGGTCGGCGAACAGGTGGTGGTAGCGCCACCAGCCGCGCACCTCATCCAGCGGGATCAGGAACAGGCCCGCCCGCTCAGCTTGCTCGAGCAGCGCCTGGCTGCCCTCGCGGCCGGTGACGGCGTCACACAACGGGCCGCTGAGCCGCTCCAGGACCGAGGTTTCCCGCAAGAACGTGCGCAGCTGCGTGTCCTGCCGGTCGAGCACCTCCTCGGCCAGGTAGTCCAGGACATACCGGTGGCTGCCGGTGAACGCGGCTACGAAGGCGGCGGCATCGTCGTGTCCGCGCAGTGACAGCGCGGCCAGCTGTAGTCCGGCCGCCCACCCCTCGGTCCGGGCCGCCAGCGCCGCCACCGACGCATCCGGCAGGGCCGGCGCCGCCTGCTGGAACAGCTCCCCGGCCTCCGCGGACGTGAACCGCAGCTCGGCCTCGCGTATCTCGGTGAGCTGGCCGCGCGCTCGCAGCCGCGGGAGCGCCAGCGGTGGATCGCTGCGGCTGGCCAGCACCACGCCCATCCCGGCCGGCTGGTGCTCGAGCAGGAACCCGAGCGACTGGTGCACCTGCGGCGATCCGATCACGTGGTAGTCATCCAGGACCAGCAGGGCCTCGCCGTCGCCGGGCTGGGCGGCCAGCTCGTTGATCAGCGCCGTGACCAGGCCCTGGAACGACGAGGGCGCGGGCGGGCCGAGCAGCGGGGCCAGCTGGTCGCCGATCCCCGGGCGGGCCCGGTCCAGCGCAGCCACCGCGTGGCGCCAGAACCGGGCCGGGTCGTTGTCCCCCGCGTCCAGCGACAGCCACCCGGCCGGCTGCCCGCTACGCTGGGCCCAGTCGGCCAACAGGACCGTCTTGCCGTACCCGGCCGGGGCGCAGACCAGCACCAGGCCCTGGGCCAGTCCCTCATCCAGGCGGGCCGTCAACCGCGACCGCGGCACCTGGCCCGGCCGCGGCGCGGGCATGTACAGCTTGGTGGCCAGCAGAACATCCCGCTCCGGCGCCGCCACCAACTGCTCAGACATCACTGACCTGCACGCTGCGCCTCCGCGCTCCTCCGTATCGCTGCCGGAAGGAGCTATCGCGAGCCGGCCAGCCGCTTCCCTGGGTGCGGGCCCTGACCCGGCCATTCCGTTGCCCTGGCCGGCCTGTGTTCCCCACTTCCCCGTGATCTCCGGCCGCAAACAACCCGCCGCCCGGTCCGGGGCACCTTGATGCCCGGTGCTGGCGCGGAAAGATTCCACCCGATCGGCACCTTCGGGTGACGGCACGCCCCCGCGCCGCTTCGTAGCGTGCAGATCACGACACCCGACAGAAGGACGGTACAGATGGCTGAACTCACCCTGGAACGCTGGCCGACCGGCGCGAGCCGCGGCCGGCCGTCAGGGAGCGTGCGGGCGTGAACGGCCCGGCGCGGCCGCCGCGCTATGAGATCCGCGTCGAAGGGATCCTCGACCAGCGCTGGACGACCTGGTTCGAGGGCCTGGCGGTCGACAGCGATCACAGCCAGACGGTCATCTCCGGTCCGGTAACCGACCAGGCCGCCCTGCACGGACTGCTGAACAAGGTCCGCGATCTCGGCCTGGTCCTGATCTGCGTCCGCCGGCTCGAACCCGATTAACCCAGATCGACCCCGTCAGGAGGACACCATGCATCCAGACATGCTCCGCCAGCTCGCCGCCGACCACATCCGCGAGCTGATCACCCAGGCCGGTGCCGCGGGCCGGGCCCGCGAGGCGCGCTGCGCCCAGCGGCACCGGCCGCCGGCTCACCTGAGACGGTCAACCCGGCTGTACGTGCAGCAGCGCGACTCCCACCAGGAACCCAGGACCCTGGTCCACTCTGGCGCAGACGACCGGGTGGAAAGCGGCCGGCCATGAGCCCGCCGGGTCGACGGACCTCCGCTGCTATTGACTGGGGACCTGACCTACGGCGCCGAGCTCATGTGCCGCGGCCTGCTCCCCAGTGTCGGCCGCCGGCGGCAACACGCCGCCAGCACGCGCAAGGTCCTCGGCCTGGCCGGGCGGCACCCGGGCCTGGTCGTGCTGCCCGCCCACGACCCGGCGGCACCCCGGCGGCTGCTCGAGAGCGAGCCCGGCGGGTTGAGGGTCCCGGCGGCCAGTGGTGCAGGTCGTCCACGGGGGCGTCGTTGAGCCTGGCCTCCCGCACGCGGCGGCACTTCGGTGCTCTCCGCCGCCTGCCTGAGATTCCACCGCCACGGGCACCTTCGGGTGACGCCAGACCCGGCTGTGCCTCCATAGCGTACAGATCACAGACCCGTACATAGGACCCAGTCGTCACTGCCTCAGGCAGGACCGCGTACCGCGCTTCCTGATCGATCGGAGAAGCTATGGCAGACCAGAAGCCGACACAAACAGCACGCCGGCCAGGGAAGCAGGCATGCCGGCATCGGCCGCGGTGCCCAGATGCCCTGGCGCCAGATCGCAGTGCGGCCAGGGCCGTGGCAAGCCATCCCGGGCAGGGGTGGAGCCTGCTGTGCAACGGCGTGGTGCTATTTGACGACGGCGGGGCACTGCTCCCTGACGGCCGGGCCGTCATCCCCGCCAACGCCTGCGCCGCGCTCACGGCCGCATGAACGGGGGAAGCGGCCCGATCCTGCCTTTACTCGTGAACCCACGGTCTATAACCGCAGAACCCCGCCGGCGGGGACGAAAGCGGAATCAATCGTGCGACCGCGCCGCCGACCAACGTCAGCAGCACACTCAGCGACAGTGGACCAGCATCTGATGGCGGCATCAACCAGGAAAGGACTTCCCGAAATGCGCGACACCGCGACGGCATCCGGCGCCGGTTCCGCCGACCAGGCGGCCCGAGACAAGGCTGCGGCGCCGGACACCGCGATGCCGCAAGCCCCGATGCCGCACGGCAGGACACCACCGGGCGGGTCCCCGCCACCGCGCGGGCCGCTGCTGGCCTACCTGGCCGCGCTGGCCGCCCTGGCCGGCATCCCGATCCACCTGTACTGGGCCGCGGGCGGGATCTGGGGGCTACCCGGCGGCGGCGCGGCAGCCGGCCTGTCCGGGGTGCGGGTAACCAACCTGGCCGTCTCGGTCCTGCTGGCCTGCGGCGGGGCCTTCTTGTACGGGCTCACCCGGCCCTGGTCGCGCCGGCCGCCGGCTTTGCTCATGCTGGCCCCAGTGTGGGCAGGCGCGGTGATGTGCCTCTCGCACGGCCTGTTCGGGATGGCCACCAAGGCCCTGTACGCCGCGGGCGTCCAGACTGCCGTCAGCTGGCCCGGGCACCTGACGGCCGCGCAGAAGAACCTGGCAGCGCTGTACGACCTGGGCGTGTTCGAGCCCTGGTTCCTCATCCAGGGACTGCTGCTGGCGCTGGTCGGCCACCGGTTCGCGCGCACCGCCACCGGGCGCCGCCAGTGGACCCTGTCGCTGGCCGCCGGAATCGTGCTGATCGACGCGTTCGGCATCGCCCTGGCCGCCACCCATCACCGCTTCGCGGTGTCCTGACCGGCACGCGGATCTGCTCGGACCGCATCCTCCCCGCCCGCCTGCGCACTAGAGGCGCCGGGGCAATGCATGCACTGGGCAAGATGCTGCCGTGCGGGCGCGACGACCCCGTCCCGCCGCGCAGCATCACCAGGCCGTACCCGCACTCGCGACCAGTGTCACCCCGGCTGCCGCTGCAGATCCTGGCGATCAGCGGCCTGGCTGGTGGGTGCTGGCGGCGCGTGGCACTTTGGTGCGCGATGCGATTCGCCGAAGATTCCACCCCGATGGGCACCTTCGGGTGACGCCGGGCCATGCCGCGCCCTCGTAACGTCCACCCAGACCCCGGACCTGAGGAGAGCCACAGATGAGGCAGATCCGCATCACCAAGCGCCGTCACCGGGCAGACGGCGGGCGGCAGGCGCCGCTGCCACACGACCCGCGCGATCCCGCCATCGTGCGCGCCCATGAGGCCGCCCGCCGACCGGCCCGTTCCCGGGCCGGCCGGGCGCGGCCAGCCGGGCCTGTCCGCACCAGGCCGGCCCACGGCAACCGGTAGCAGGTCATGCCCGTCACCTCCGTGGCCATGCTCGCCAGCCAGGCGCAGGCACTGGACGGGCTGCTGCCGTGCCAGCGCGAGAACCCGCAGTTGTGGTTCTCCGGCCTGCCAGCCGACCTGGAGCTGGCCAGGGCGCATTGCCGGCCCTGCCCGCTGCGCGGACCGTGCCTGGCCGGAGCGGTCGAACGCGGCGAACCCCACGGGGTCTGGGGCGGCGAGATCTTCGAACGAGGCGTGATCATCGCGCGGAAGCGGCCACGCGGTCGCCCTCGCCTGCCTGATCGCCCCCGCGTTGCTCAGCTCCGTCCTCGCACTGACCGCCCGCGCGCACACATCAGTGGCCCGGGCGGCTGAACCCGCCGCGCGACCCCCGACGCAGGCTAAGGACCTGCCCGGTCGTCCCGGCCGGCTGCCGTTTGTCTTGTCTTTGTCCCGAACGACCGCTGGTATCAGCCCCGCCCGTGAGGGTCCAGCTCACCGGCGGGGCAACCAGACGGCCGGTCACGCCACGTAAACCACTCCATCCGCCGGCAAGCAGAAAAGAGGCCACGATGAGCCAGTCGCGCAGTTCAGTGTTGCCTGAAACAGCCCGCGATGACGACAGCCAGCCCCGTCAGCGGGCCAGGCCGCCCGCCGTGGAGCGGATCGCCGGGTGGAGCGCCCGCCACCGGAAGACGGCGGTCCTCGGCTGGCTCGTGCTGGTCGTGGCGCTGTTCGCGGCCGGGCACGCGCTCGGCACCAAAAGCGTGCCGGACTACGATCCGGGCCAGTCCGGCCAGGCCGAACGCACGCTGCACAGCCTAACCGGGAACGCCGCCAGCCCGCCCGCGGAGAGCGTGCTGATCCAGGCGAGATCGGCGGGCGCGACCTTCGCGTCTGACGCGCAGATGCGCCAGGCGGCAGAGCAGGTGGCCGCGGCGCTGCGGGCGCTGCCGAGGTCGGCCGCGGACATCCGCTCCCCGCTGGGACCCGGCGGGACGGCGCTGGTGTCCGCCGGCGGGCGCAGCGCGCTGGTCACCTTCACGGTCCCGGGAAACCCCGACGATGCCACCTCCGCGGTCCAGCCGGCGCAGCACGCCGTCGCGGCGGTGCAGGCCGGACATCCCGGCCTGGTCGTCGCGGAAACCGGCGACGCGAGCATCTCCGGTGCCGTCAGCAGCGCGATCGGCAGCGACTTCCGCAAGGCCGAGGCGACCTCGGTACCCGTGACGCTGATCCTGCTGGTGGTGGTGTTCGGCGCGCTGGTCGCGGCCGGCATCCCGGTGCTGCTCGCGGTGACCGCGGTCATCGCCGCGGTCTCGCTGCTGTCGGTCGTCGGCCAGTGGCTGCCGGTCGGGGCGAGCACCTCGGAGGTCGTGCTGATCATCGGGATGGCGGTCGGCGTCGACTACTCCCTGTTCTACCTGCGCCGCGAGCGCGAGGAACACGCCCGCAGCCGCTCGGCCGCCCAGGCGCTGGCGACCGCCGCCCGCACCTCGGGCAAGGCCATCGTGGTGTCCGGCCTGACCGTCATGATCGCGCTGTCCGGCCTGTTCTTGACCGGGCTGTCCGTCTTCGACGGCATCGCGCTGGGCTCGATCGCGGTCGTCGGCATCGCGGTGACCGGCTCGCTGACCGTACTGCCCGCGCTGCTGTCCTGGCGGGGCGCCGACCGCGGCCAGATCCCGTTCCTGCACCGGGCGGCCGCCCACCCGTCCAGGCTGTGGGCGATCCTGGCCCGGCGCGTGGTGCGTCACCCGCTCGCCTGGGGCGGCGTCGCGGCCCTGGCGCTGCTCGCGCTGGCCGCACCCGCGCTGGGCATGCGGATCGGCTACCCGGCCATCGACGCGCCGCGTGGCCTGCCGGCCGTCCAGACGATGAAGAGCATCCAGCGGGCGTTCCCGCAGGGACCCTCCCCAGCCGAGGTCGTGGTGACCGGCCCGGACCTGGGCGGTCCGGCGGCCGGGCGGGAGCTCGCGGCGCTGCAGGGGCGCGCCGCGGCCTCCGGCCCGGTCCGCGGGCCGGTCACCGTGGCACCAGTGGCAGGCGGCCGAGCCCTGCTCGTCTCGGTGCCGCTGGCCGGGAACGGCTCCGGAACCGTCTCCGATGACGCGCTGGTGACGCTGCGGACCACCATTCTGCCCTCGACGCTCGGCAAGGTCCCGGGACTGCGCTACGCGGTAACCGGGGACACAGCCAGCGAGTACGACTTCACCCAGCAGATGCACACGCGCGCGCTCGCGGTCTTCGCCATGGTCGCCGCGGTCGCCTTCACACTGCTGGCCGCCGCGTTCGGCTCGGTCGCGATCCCGCTGGTCTCGATCGCCCTGAACCTGATGTCGGTCGGCGCAGCCTACGGGCTCATCACGCTGATCTTCCAGGACGGGCGGCTACAGGGCCCGCTCGGCTACACCTCCTTCGGCGGCATCATCGCCTGGGAGCCGCTGTTCATGTTCGTGTTCCTGTTCGGGATCAGCATGGATTACCACGTGTTCCTGCTGAGCCGGATCCGCGAGCTGCGGTCCCGGGGCGCCACGACGCGGGACGCGGTCGTGGGCGGCATCGCGACCAGCGCCGGCGTGGTGACCAGCGCGGCCCTGATCATGGTGGCGGTGTTCTCGATCTTCGTCACTCTGTCGCTGATCGACCTGAAGATCCTCGGTGTCGGCATGGCCGCCGCCGTGCTCATCGACGCCACCATCGTCCGCGGCATCCTCCTCCCTGCCGCCCTGGCCCTGCTCGGCGACCGTACCTGGTGCGCCCCGCGCTGGCTGCGCCGGCGCGCCGAGCGCGGCGCACTCGTACGATCAGCAGAGCCGGTCGACGCGGGCTAGCCGAGCTAGCCGAGCTAGGGCCGGCGAAGCCGGTGAGGTCGGGTCAAGTTTGATGATCTTGGCGTTGTTGTCATGCGGCGATTCCTGCTGAGCGCGTGAGATCGCAGATGGCGGCCTGGTAGGCCCGGTCGGCCTGGCGCAGTGCTGCGGGGGTATGGGAGTTGAGCTGGGCGATGCCGGTTCGCAGTACCCGGTCGTGGATGCGGGTGAGGAACATGGCGTGGCGCAGGCCGGCGGGGGTGACCTGGTAGCGGTGGGTGTGCGGGATGCGCTCGATGAGGTCGTGCTCGCGCAGCCGGCGCAGGTCGTAGGTGGCCTGGCCGGGAGTGATCGTGCCTGGCGCGCGGCCGAGGTACCCGGCAAGCAGTTCCCGCAGGTCACGGCTGAGGAATCCGCCAGGATGCAACCGCAAGATCAGCAGGATGTGCAGGAGTGCCCGGGCGCGCGGGCCGGTCAGGCGCAGCCCGGCGACGCGGGTCCCGTCGTCGTGGATGACCGGATCGCAGGTGGATGCCAGGGCTTCGGCGCCTGTTATGGGGTCGTGGCTGAGTCGTCGGACGGCCAGTAGCCGTCGGTTGGCGGTGTAGCGATCTGCCGCAGGGCGGGCAGGTTAGTCAGCCGTTTTCCGATGCCGAAGTCAGTGCCTGGTTGATGGTGGTCTCGGTCCGCAGGGCCTTGCCGAGTTTGTGGTTATCTTGATCTGGGCGTGCTTGTACAGCACGTGCAGGCTGGGGGTGACCCCGTCGGTGACTACGCGGGTGGCGAAGGTGCCGGGGGTGCGGTTCTTGCGGCCGCGGTAGATAGACCGGCCGAAGATCAAGCTGATCCGGTCGGGCCGACCCAGGCCGAGGTTGTCCCGGATGACCTGCTCGAAGAAGATCCGCCCGGACACCGGCTTATCCAGCATCTGGGTCAGCGAGAACTCCGCCTGCAAGATGGAGATGTCATACCGGTACCCCGCGGCCCGGTCGGCGGGGCTGAACGGGTGCGGCAGCCGGCACTGGAGGCCCGCAAGCAGGATGACAGGGTTCACTGCTTACCCGAGGTGGGCTGTCCCTCGCACGTCTCCCTGGATCACGCTGACCTGTTTCTTCGTCGCGTGGATCACGAACCCGTGCGAGGTCAGCCACGCGCCGCGCTCGGGCACCGGGAGCGCCCGGTAGATGTCGGCGTACAGTTCGCCGGTGAGCTGCTCGTCCCACCGGTCGGGCTCGGCGGGCAGGGCCTTGAGCCTGTCCCGTTCGGCGCGCAGCCTGCGCACCTGCTCATCGAACTGCTCATCGGACATGACGTCCGGGTCCAGTGCCCTGATCCGGTAGCTGATCTCATCCAGCTGGTCCTGGTAGTCGGTGCCCTTGACCATGATGAGCCTCTTCACCGGGACGCGGAACGTGGTGGCCATGATCTCGTTGACGGCCGCGTCCACTACCTCCATCCGCACCATGTTGCCGCACCCCTTGCGGCGGCTCCCGGTGCCGGTGCACCGGTAGTAGGTGTAGGTCCCGCCGCCGTGCTTGCTCGACGCCCGGCAGGTGAGCTTGTTCATCGACGAGCCCTCGCAGTCCGGGCACTTGATGGCGCCCTTCAACATGGCCCGCGCCTGCGGCTCCCCTCGCGGGCCGCGCTTCTCCCGGCCCAGCAGGGCCTCATATCAGGCCAGCGGCTGCACCTCCGATCACAATCCGTAACCAGACTCGCGGACCCAAGGGCGAGAACCGCAAACAGGTTCTCGTTAGCGATCACGCGCTTCTAAATGGCATTGGGTTCAGCCTGGACATGGGCGTTTTCAGGATCGCCGACCTGCGCGCACCGGTGGGGCCGAGGTCGGTGCGCTAGCTGCGTTGTGCGGTGACAAGCTGGTGACGTTCCAGGACGAGCATGGTCTCATGCCCAGCTTTGCCAGCGCGCAGCCCGCCAGGTCTCGCTCCCGCAGTTCCGGCCCTCTGAAGAGACTCCACCAATCTAGTGAGACCCCGGCTTCGCAGGCACCGTGGAGCCTTTACGCCACGCAGGCTGCTTCCGGTATGCCGCTGGGGGCATCGTCGCAACGGCACACGCCGTGGGGCCTCCAGCATGATTTCGCGTCGGTGCGGGTGCACACGGACGAGGCAGTGGCTGCGCAGGCCTGGGATAGCCGGCTGCCCCTGCACTCTCCCGTGGCAGGAGCGGTCCAGGCTAAACGCGTGATCAACGAGCCGGGGGACACATATGAGCAGGAGGCAGACCGCGCCGCCGAGCGAGTGCTGAACACAGCCCGCCCGCCTGGTCAGCGCCTGGAAAGATTGCCGGGCGGCAGCCAGATCGGGGGAAATCCCCTATCTAATGACGTGCTCAGCTTCATGGAGCCGCGCTTCGGGTTCGATTTCAGCCAGGTGCGCGTCCACACCGATCTTGACGCCGTGCGAATGAGCCGCAATCTGAATGCACAGGCATTTACCCAGCATCAACACATTTACTATGGTGCCGGGAAGTCGCCCGGCATGAATGCCTTGACTGCCCATGAGCTTACGCACGTGGTGCAACAAGCAGGAGGGCGAACACCCGCTGGCGCGGCGGCCGACCGGCGGCAAGGGCACCCAGTGCACCCACCGGTTATTCAGCGCGACCTCGAGGTACGGCCGCCGGGCCCTCATGACGCCTCCGCCTTCGACCGGCGGCAGGAGCTAATTGATCGGCTGAACGCTCAATCGGCAGCCATACATTACTGGCTCGACGGATGGGTGATCCGATGCGACGTGATCGACGAGGCCGCTCTCACGAGTTTCGATCGTCAGATGCGGCAGTTCACCACCCGACCCGAACTGGTGCCTATGCGGCTCGTCACAGGGGCCGACCGGATAGCTGACGATGACGGTGGTTTCGAGCCCCTGTTTGGGGATAGCTTGCGAGCAGGCAACGTTGACCTCGATGACCTGATGGCCGACGACGACTTCAGTTTCCGCTCGGATCTTGTGCACTTTTTGACCGAGCGCTTCTCCGTCCGGGACTACGCAAGGAGACTAGGCGCTGAACCCTTTGACGCTGCTGGAAATCCTGATCCGACGTTTATCTCTCACGCTGAATTCCAGCGAGGTCACCGAATGGGGAAGAACGCGGAGGCCGCGTTGCTCCAAGAGTTCTTTAACGATCCCAGCATTCAGTTCAACTACGAGGAGACACTTCCGAATCATACGTGGCTGAACAACTTCAGGAGTCGTGATCATGGCTACCAGGTGTTTCAAGTCGTTCGCGGATCAAATCGGGAAATAGTCGGCGGCGAGATGTTCGTGAGGACTAAGGATGGCCGACGGGTAACGATGAACGATTTCCGCGCAGAGCGCGCTGCCGCAGGACCAGCCGCACCGTAAGCGCGATCCCCGGAGGGGAGGGACATGGTATCGCCGTTGGCCTGGCCGAGCAGCCGTCCGGGCGGCGCGTCGGCGGAGGCTTCCTAGCTGGGAGCCGCCTATCGGAATCGAGCCGATGACCTACGCATTACGAGGGTGTTCTCGTGCGTTGCTTGCGGGCGGTGGTACTGGACTTCGTCCGCCGCGACGCTCTGGCCGCCATCATCCCCGCCCTACCGGTCCCCGGCCATCCCGATCTCAAGGCCCTGCCGGTCGGACGCCGCGAGGACGGCCTGCCCTGGCTGGTCCGGCTGCACGGCACCCACCTGCTGATCGCCGGGGCCACCGGAGCCGGAAAAGCCCCCCGGCTCTGGGGCCTGATCCGCGCCATGCTCCCGCTCATGCGGGCCGGGCTGGTTGTCCGGGTCCTGGCCGCCGTCCCCAAGCTGATGGAACTCGCCTACGGCCGGGTCATCTTCGACACCTACGGCCACTACGCCGCCGACCCCGCCGCGATTGCCGCCATGCTCGACCAGGTGGTCGCTGACATGCAGGACCGGGCCCGCCGCCTCGCCGGACGCTAGCGCGACCATACCCCTACCGTCGAGGATCCGTTCACGGTGGTGCTGGTCGATGAGGTGGCGTTCCTGACCGCCTACCAGCCCGACCGCAAGCTCAAGGAACGGATCATGAACGCGCTGGCCACCCTGACCACCCAGGGCCGGGCGGTCGGCTACTGCGTGGTCGCGGCGTTGCAGGACCCGCGCAAGGACGTGCTGACCATCCGGAACCTGTTCCCCGACCGGATCGCCATGCGCCTCGATGAACCCGAACAAGTCGACATGGTGCTGGGAGACGGCAGTAGAGACCGCGGCGCTGCCTGCGAGCTGATCCCGGCCACCGGCGCTGGGGTGGCGTTCGTCCGGCTCGAATCGGACCCGGACCCGGTGCGCGTCCGCGCGGGATGGGTCACCGACTTCGACATCCGCGCCCTGGCCGATGCGTGCATCCCCGATCGGGTCGAGTGGCCGGGGGCGGCGGCATGACCGCGATCACCGCGTGGCGGACCGATGAGCCGTGCCCGGTCTGCGCCACCGGGCTGGTCCTGCACGACGACGGCACCACCCCAGCGTGGGCTGAGTGCCGCCTATGCGGCTGGGCCGACACCTGGACCGGCGACGAAGCCGGAGGAGGTGAGAGGTGACTGACACGACCACGGCGAAGACGACCCGGGCGCAGCGGATGGCTATGCCGCTGGCCCGGAAGGTGGTCAAGGAGGTGGCCGTCGAGCACGGCGCCTGCATCCGCCCCATCCAGCTGCGCCGCACCAACCTGGATAGCGGCGAGCAAGACACCGTACTCGTCCTGTGCGGGCACACCCTGGCCCATGTCTGCCCGTCCTGCGCCGAGCGGGCCCGGACGCTGCGCGCCGCGCAGTGCCGGGAAGGCTGGCACCTCGAGGACGAACCGGACATCACCCCGGAATCGGCCACCGGCGATCAGAAGTTCTGGGTCGAGACGCGCGCCGAGGCTCAGCACCTCCGCGACCAGGCCGCCAGCGCCGGGCAGGACACGGCCGACCTTGATGAGCTCGTCCACGAGCTGGATGAGGAGATCACCAAGGCGGGCATGCGCGGCAAGGCTGCCTCTGATCGTCCGGCACGGCGGCACCGCTCGACTCGGCGTCGCCAGGACGCCCCGGACCTCCCGAAGCGTAAGGTCAGTCCGCGGACGGTCGGCAAGACCTACACCGCGGCGGACGGTAAGACTTTTCGCCCGTCCCTGTTCGTCACCCTGACCTGCCCGTCCTACGGACGCGTGACCGAGGACGGCACCCCGGCCGACCCGGCCGCCTACGACTACGACCAGGCGGCCCGGGACGCCCTGACCTTCGCCGCGCTGTTCGACCGGTTCATCCAGAACCTCCGCCGCTACCTCGGCTACGACCTGCAATACTTCGCCGCCATCGAACCTCAGCGCCGCCTTGCCCCGCACGTCCACATCGCCATCCGCGGCACCATCGCCCGCGCCGAGCTGCGCCGGGTTCTGGCCGCTACCTACCACCAGGTCTGGTGGCCCGACGCCACCAGGGTCAGGTACGACGAGACCAGCTACCGATGTGGGACGAGGGGATCGGCGGCTACCTCGACCCGGCAACCGGGGAAGTCCTGCCCACCTGGGACCACGCCCTCGACGCCATCAGCGACGATGACCAGCCGTGGCACGTGGCCCGATTCGGGGACCGATTCGACGCCCAGGGGGTGCTCGCCGGGTCCAAGGACGCCTCGCGGTGCATCGGCTACCTGACCAAGTACCTCACCAAGCAAGTGGCCGACTGCCACCAGGCCGACACCGACCCGCAGCGCACTCACGTCGCTCGGCTGGCGGAGGCGCTGCGCTATCAGCCGTGCTCGCCGACCTGCGCGAACTGGCTCCGGCATGGCATCCAGCCCAAGCGCCCGCCCTGGCCTGGTTCCTGGCCGGTGCAAGGGCAAGGCTCATGACGCTGATCACCTGGGCTATGCCGGGCGGCGGGTACTGGTCTCGCGTAAGTGGCCGGCAAGACGCTGGCTGACCACCGGGCCGACCGAAGAGAGTGGCTGTTGTCCACGCTCGGTGTTTCGGCAACCGACCCGGCCCGTTATACCTGGGAACCCGTCGCCCCGTCCGACCCGGACTACCTGGAGCACGCGCGGCGGCTTCTGCACGCCGTGGCCGACCGCGCCCGATGGCAAGCCGCGCTCAACGAGGCGAGGCGTAGAGCGGGCGTGTCGAATTCCGCTTCGTCGGCACGTAAGGAGGCGGCGTTATGAGGGCAGATGGTACCGGTGAACCTGTAGCAAGGCTCTTGTACCGGGTCAGTGAGGCAGCCTTGGCACTGGGCCTGAGCAGGGCGAAGGTCTATGAGCTGATCAACTCGGGTGCCCTTCAGGCAGTACGAATCGACGGAGCAAGGCCGCCGACTTGAATGCCTTTGTGAATTCGCTCGGTAAGGATGCCGCCTGATGATCCCGAAGCGTCGGCGTGCCAGGAGCGAGGGCGCTGTCTTCAAACGCGCAAGCGACGGGCTCTGGGGCGGGACGCTCGACCTGGGCGTGGTGGACGGGCGCCACCGCCGCAAGGCCGTGTACGGCCAAAGTGAACGTGAGGTGCTTCAGAAGCTCAGCACCATTCGCACAGCGCACGACCGGGGGATAGATCTGCTGGCGCCCGCGCTCACAGTCGGGCAATGGCTCGATGTGTGGCTGTCGGACATCAAGGGCTTCGATGGCACGCGGCCGCGGACGCTGACCTCGTACGAGGGACTCGCAGACCGGTACGTGAGATCAGTGATCGGCGTCGTCCGGCTCGACAAGCTGACCCCGGCACATGTGCAGCGACTCGTTACCGAGACACGGAACAGCCAGACATCACGCGGAACCCCACCCAGCGCCTCCACCTTGCGGCACGTGTACAAGTTGATCCGGAACGCCCTAGGTGACGCCTATCGCATGGAGCTGGTGACCAGGAACGTCGCCACCCAGGTGAAGGCGCCGCCGCTCAGCAGAGAGCGCCGCGTGGGCCTGGACATGGCAGAGGCTAAGCGCCTGCTCGACGTGATCGACGGCGAGCGGCTGGAGGCTCTATACGTCCTGGCGCTGACAACCGGCCTTCGCCGGGGTGAGCTGCTGGCGCTGCGGTGGGATGACATCGATCTCGGATCTCGGCAACTTCACGTGCGCCGGGCGATGCAGCGGGTCGGCGGAAAGCTTCAAGTTGTTGAGCTGAAGACGAGCAGCTCGCGGCGGATGATTGTGCTGCCGCGGCTCGCGGTGCGCCATCTCCAGGAGCACAAGAAGCGGCAGGACGCCGAGCGCCAGGCGCTCGGTGAGGCGTGGCGGGAGCACGGGCTGGTGTTCGCTTCGTCCATCGGTACGCCGGTCGAGCCGCGCAACGTGAACCGGCGCTGGGATGAGCTGCGGCGGAGGGCTTGCCTGGACTGGCTCCGGCTGCATGACCTGCGGCACGGGTGTGCCACGTTCCTGCTGGCGAAGGGTGTTCCGGATCGGGTCATCATGGAGGTGCTCGGGCACGCGGAGATCGGCGTCACGATGAACACCTACGCGCATGTCCTGCCGGTGCTGCGCCAGGAGGCGGCCGACGCGATCGACGAGCTGTTCGGAGCGTGAGGTGAGCGGCTTTGGCTACAGGTTTGGCTACAGAAAGGGCCACTTCATGATCGGAAGTGGCCTCCTACCTGGCGCGCTCGAAGGGATTCGAACCCCCAACCTTCTGATCCGTAGTCAGATGCTCTATCCGTTGAGCTACGAGCGCTGGCTTGAGCAGTATACGGTAGCTGGCGCGTTCGCGGCCCCTGCTGGCGGCGCGCACGCGGGCCGAAACCACAAGTTGTTGGGGTACCTTCGCTCGTCGCCCGGCCGCAGACTGCGGGCATGGATACTATCAGCCAGAACAAGAACACCGTTACCTCGTTCATCGATGCCCTGTTCACGAAGGGTGACCTCGGCGCTGTCGACGAATACCTCGCCGTAGATTTCGTCGATCACGACCCGCCCGTGGGCGGGCCGGCCGACCGGGAGGGAATGCGGCAGGCCGGGGCCATGTTCCGGGCCGCGTTCCCCGACTGGCACAGCGACCTGGACTTCCTCGTCGAGGAGGGCGACCTGGTGGTCGAGAACTTCACGGCCAGCGGCACACAGCAGGGGGAAATCTTCGGGGTGCCCGCCTCGGGGCGGACCGTAAGCCTGCCCGGGATCAACATCTGGCGCATCCGCGAGGGCCGCATCGTGGAGCGGTGGGGACGCCTGGACGAACTCGGCCTGATGCGCCAGCTCGGCCTGGCTCCCCGGCCGTAACAGACAAGAGTGGCCGTTCGCGTGGGCAGGGCGCCGGATGCTCGGCGCTCTGGCCCTGGCCAGGATGCTTACGTATCGTCGGTCTTATGTCGGACGCGATCATGAAGCGCCAGGTAACCGCCCTCATCGGCCGATGTTATGCCGGGCTGGACGTGGCCGACCTGCGCGACGAGGTGCTGAGCCGGCTACGCCGGATCATGTCGGTGGACGCGGCGTTCTTCGGCACCGTCGACCCCGAGACTCTGCTGTTCACCTCGGCCGTGGCTGAGGACCCGCTGGGGTCCGCGACGCCGCTCTTCCTGGGCAACGAATACGGCAGCAGCGACGACGTGAACAAGTTCGCCGCACTGGCCGAAACGGCTGATCCTGTTGGCTCGCTCGACCGGGCTACCCGCGGCCAGCGGCCGGACAGTGCCCGTTACCGGGAGGTCATGAGCCCGCTTGGCCTGGGCGACGAGCTACGCGCGGTATTCATCAGCGGCAAGCGGTGCTGGGGCGCGATCTGCCTGCACCGCGAGGACAGGGAGTACGGCTTCGACGACCGGGAGGTCGACGTCGTCCGGCGGATCGCGCCGCACGTGGCCGAGGGCCTGCGGCGAGCGGTCACCCTGGGGGCGCTCCGCGCGCCCGGCAAGGACTCCGCGGAGGCCGGCGCACCCGGCATCATCCTGCTCGACCAGGACCTGGCCCTGATGTCGATGAGCCCCGAAGCGTCGCGGTGGCTGGCCGAGATCGACGAGGCCGACTGGCCCAGCAGCAGCGAGCTGCCGATGGCCGTCTACGCCGCGGCCGCACGGCTGGCCCGGCTGGAGCAGGGAGCGGCTCCACCGCAACTGGCGGACACGATCCGGCTGCGCAGCCGAGCTGGGCAGTGGCTTTCCCTGCACGCATCCCGGCTGGGCGGCGGACCCGCTCCGCAGATCGGCATCGTCATCGAGCCGACCCCCGCGGCGCAGCTCAGCTCGCTGCTGCTCAGCGCATACGGGCTCACCGGTGCGCAATCCCGGGTGGTCTCGCTGGTCATCAGGGGGCACTCCACCCGGCAGATCGTCCAGGAGCTGCACATCTCGGCCAACACCGTCCAGGAGCACCTGACCGCGGCGTTCGACAAATTCGGCGTACGCAGCCGCCGCGAGCTCGTGGCCGCCATGCTCACCGGGCGCCCGGCCGCGTCCTGAACCCTGCATGGAGCGCGGATCCGCGGGCAGCCTCCGGCGATGGAATCTCGCAGCATGGGGGTGGAAGAGGAGTTCCTGCTCGTCGAGCCGGAGACCGGCTGCCCCAAGGCGGTCGCCGGGACGGTACTGGAGGCGGCGGGGCCGACGGCCGGTGCGGACCTGGAAGGCGAACTTCAGCAACAGCAGCTGGAAACCAACTCGCGGCCGTGTCATTCCCTCGAGGAACTGCACCGTGAGCTACGCCGGTGCCGGGCCGCAGCCGCCGCGGCGGCCAGCCGGGCCGGGGCCGAGGTGGCCGCACTGGGCACCTCCCCGCTCCCGGTCGAACCTGAGCCGCTCCGCACCAGCCGATACGAGCGCTTGGCCAAGGTTTTCGGCCTGACCGCGCACGAGCAGCTCACCTGCGGTTGCCATGTCCACGTCGGGATCTCCTCGGCCGAAGAGGGCGTGGCGGTGCTGGACCGGGCCGGGCCGTGGCTGGCCGCACTGCTCGCGCTCAGCGCGAACTCCCCGTTCTGGCAAGGACGGGACAGCGAATACGCGAGCTTCCGCTACCAGGTGTGGGACGCTGGCCGAGTTCCGGACCCGCCGGACCGTTCGGCACCGCCCAGGCCTACCGCGAGACCATCGAACAGATGGTGGGCAGCGGCACGCTGATCGACCCGGGCATGGTCTATTTCGACGCGCGCCTGTCCGAGCGCTATCCCACCATCGAGATCCGCATCGCCGACGTGTGCCTGCGTGCCGAGGACGCCGTGCTCATCGCGGCGCTGGCCCGAGCGCTGGTGGAGACCGAGGCCCGGTCGTGGCGGGAAGGAAGACCGGCTCCGCGGGCACGGACCGAATTGCTGCGCCTGGCAGCTTGGCGCGCCAGCCGGTCGGGCCTCTACGGTGCCCTGCTCCATCCGGTGACCAGGAAGCCAGAGTCGGCCACCGCCGTGATCGGGACGCTGCTCGATCACTGCCGGGAGGCGCTGACCGACACCGGAGACGTCAACACTGTCACCGGACTGCTGTCGGCGCTGCTCACGCGGGGCAACGGCGCGTTCTTCCAGCGGTCTGCCTATCGCCGGTCCGGCCGCCTGGCTGACGTGATCCGCGGCGCGGTCGCGGTCACCGGCACCGGTTTATGCCGGCCTGCCCGCCGCCGCGGACTGAACCGTCTGCGAACAGAAAACCAATGTGAGGAGGCATTTCTGCATTCCTACGGAGCAGCCATGTCCACGAATCTCGAATAATGGCCCTGGAATGCAACAGTCACGGTGGCGGTCGGACCGTTCCTGTGCTTGGCCACGATCAGGTCCGCCTCGCCGGCCCGTGGCGACTCTCGCTCGTACGCATCCTCGCGATGAAGAAGGATCACGACGTCGCTATCCTGTTCGATACTATTGTGGGCTATGAGACCATCGGCGACAAAGTTGTGGGTGCTCTTCACTGTGGCGTCATAAACAGGCTGTGGTCCCAGGGATTCGATGCTCACTACCCGGTCCCAGTACAGGTCGCTGCTGGCTATCTCGTGCAGAGTCTCGGAGCCGAGGGCCTGCGCGCAGCGCATCAGGCGCTCTCGTGACGGGCAGCTCTTGTAGAGCGTGGCGCCGCAGTAGTGAGTGCCGATCGCCGACTGGAACTGCCGTTCGGTCAGCCCGGACCGGATTCGCTCCGCCTTGACCACATCCCAGACCGCGATCGGGATCGTGTCCACGTTCGTGTTGACCGTCCGCCCCGCCAGCGCGGCCGCCAGTGCCCTGGCCGCCTCGCCTCGACGGCCGTGGACGCCGACGTGCTCGCAGAAGGTTCGCAGGCTCGGACCGTCGGCCACGATCACGTGGTAGCTGGGCCGGTATCCGGCCTTCTCGACTTGCCGGACCCGCGCGACGATCCTCAGCCGGGCGAGCAGGTGCACGACGCCGTAGGCGAGTTCGCGGCTCGAGGTGGCGTAGTACGCCTTGTCCGCCGACCGGTCCCGGCCGAGCCAGATGCAGCCGTCGGTCGCCCACAGATGGCGCAAGAACAGGCAGACCTCGGTGTCATCGGCCGCGTACAAGACGGCGGGAAGGCGCTTCTCGTGCGACCGCAGGTCCTCGATCCCGAGTTCGCGGAACCAGGCGTGCAGCGGGTTCCCGCGGCCGTGCGTGCAGTGGTGCGGCGCGGGCAGATAGGTGTGCCACCAGTTGCCCTGCGCCACCCGGCGCGGCGTAATGCCGAACTCGGCGGCCGCCGCGGCCTCCACGAAGGCCAGGTTCTCCTCGTCATTGGAGGTGTAGTGGAGAGGCTGCGAGCGGACGACGCAGCCGTCTCCGATCAGGTGGGCGAGGAGGCCGATCCGATGTTCGGACCAGCCGAGACCGGCACCGACGGGCGCGGGGATGTGGCGGGGTATGGCCACCCGGTCACCGGTGCGCAGTTCGCCCAGCGGAGTCCAGCCGGAGAAGGTCAGGAAGGGATGGTTGGCCGATGCCTTCACCTCGCGCCCGGAGGCCAGTCGCAGCCGGTACACCTCCTTCGTTCCCGACGGGAAGACCTTGGTGATCGGGGCTGGAATCAGCTTGTGCTGGTCGTCGACCGACCAGACGAGGACTCCTTCGCCGCCGTCACGCATCAGCTCCCCGAAGGTGACCGGTGCCCCGGTGTCCGCGCGGAGCAGGGCGGTGTCCGCGGTCATGCAGCCCGACTCGCGCAGGTCGGACAGGAGGGGCTTCTTGTCGGTGCGCTGTTCTGGGCCGCGGTTGAGCTGGGACAACGCGATGACGGGGACGTCGAGTTCCTTGGCCAGCAGCTTGAGCGACCGCGACATCTCGGAGACTTCCTGCTGCCGGTTCTCCACTCGCTTGGGCGAGGACATCAGCTGCAGGTAGTCGATGATGACGAACTTCAGGTCGTTCCGCTGCTTCAGCCGACGGCACTTGGCCCTGATCTCCATCATCGACATGTTCGGCGAGTCGTCGATGAACAGCGGCGCGTCCGCGACCTCGCTCATCCGCCGGGCCAGCCGGGCCCAGTCGTCATCATTCATCTGCCCGGTACGCATGGTCGACAGCGGCACCCGCGCCTCGGCCGACAGCAGCCGCATGGTGATCTCGTTACGTCCCATCTCCAGGCTGAACAGCACCGTCGCCATGCCGTGCCTAATGGCGGCGGCCCGCGCGAAGTCCAGCGCCAGCGTCGAATTGTGGGTCGGGATCATGCCCCGCCCGGCCAGGTACAGGTGGTCCGGGCTGTCCACCTGCGCACACCGGACCGGCCCGGAGGTCACGGGCCGGACGTCGGCGAAATACCGCCATGGCTGCCGGCGCGTGCCGCCGGACCAGCGTGAGCCGGGGCCCGCGGCAACCAGCAGACCGGAGCGGGACTGCTCGACCGAGGCCGGGAGGGCCACCGCGTGACCTGGGTGACGCGACGCGGGCTCGTCCCGCAGGCTGCGGGCGATCTCTCTCGTGGTGACCACCCGGGGCGGCAAAAGCTCGTCGCAGCCCCGTGGATTCCATGTGAGCCACTGGTGGTCCCCGTCGGCGACGATCACCTCGCCGTCGTCGAACTCGACCTCGTAGCAGGGACGACTGTGCATCACCTCGGTCGCGGCGACGACCAGGGTGGGCTTGCCGTCGGCGCCGAGCAGTTGGTCGCCGACGCGGACCTCGCCCATCGTCGTCCAGCCGGTTGGCGTCGGCAGCGGGGTGTCCAGCGCGAGGGCCTTCCCGATGGCGGGTCTTGCGGCGATGACGACCATCTGGCCGGGGTGCAGTCCGTTGGTGAGGGCGTCCAAGTCGGAGAAGCCGGTGGGCACGCCGGTGAGGACGCCGCCGCGGCTGCCGATGGCCTCGATCTCGTCCAGCGCGCCGGGCATGATCTCGGATAGCGACTGGTAGTCCTCGCTGGCCCGGCGGTCGGTGACCGCGAACACCTCGGCCTGGGCCCGGTCCACCAGGTCGTCCGCGTCGGCCTCGCCGGCGTAGCCGAACTGGACGATCCTGGTGCCCGCCTCCACCAGGCGGCGCAGGATCGCCCGCTCGCGGACGATGCGCGCGTAGTAGCCGGCGTTGGCGGCGGTCGGCACCGAGGCGATCAGGGTGTGCAAGTAGGGGCCGCCGCCGACGCGAGCGATCTCGCCGCGCCTGGTGAGCTCGTTGGCGACCGTGATGGCGTCCGCGGGCTCGCCCCGGCCGTACAGGTCGAGGATGGCCTCGTGGATCAGCTGGTGCGCGGGCCGGTAATGATCGGTCGGCCTGATCACCTCGATCACGTCCGAGATGGCGTCCTTGGAGAGCAGCATCCCGCCGAGCACGCACTGCTCCGCCGCGACGTCGTGCGGCGGGGTCCGCTCGAAATCGTCACTACTCGGAACGATCTCGGCGACGCTCACCAGGTCCCCTTCCCGTTCGAGTAGTCCTGCCACCGACAAACGGCACTCGAACTTATCTGCTGTGGCCTCACACCGTTGTAGCCGACGGCACTGACATTTTGCCGACCCGCCACGCCGGGCACCAAGTCACACAGTGGACAGGAGTGTGGACAAAGTGTGCAGACACGCCGACTACGTTGTGCGCAGCCTGGGGACAGAACTGTGGAAATGATAATCTTTGCCACAGTCGTACGGCTGTGAGCAGGGAAAATGTGATCCACCGGCTGTGTGGAAGAAAAACTTCTGGCGGATTTCCGGGCTGATGATCCACAGTCCTTTTCCACAGATGTGGGTGAGAACCTGTGGATAACCGGGCTTTCGTAAGCACGCCCGAAGGCACCCTCGACCTGATAATCTTCGACGGTGTGTTCGATAGACGAATCTGCTCTCCGGCGCGTGGCCGAGGCCATCGACCAGCTCGACGCCGACCGCAAGAGCGCGGATTCGGCCGCCCTAGCGACGCGGATCGCCGCCGTCTGGGCGATGGTGCGCGAGATCGACCCGCAGCTGGCCCGGCTGGTGTCCAAGTACGCGAACCCCTCCGATTAGCCGGCCCGCGGCACATCGGCCCCGGCAACCCGCCAGGCATTCCGGCGCAGCGCAGACACGCCGACGGGGCTGGTGAGTCACCAGCCCCGCTCGAGCGGCTATGGGCTAGCCGGCCGAGATCTCGATGTCGACGGGGGCGCTGACCTCGGGGTGCAGCCTGACCCGCACCTGGTGCGTGCCGACGGTCTTGATCGGGTCGCGGACCTCGATCCGCCGCCGGTCGAGCTCGGGGCCGCCCGCCTCGCGCACGGCCGCGGCGATGTCGGCCGGGCCGACCGACCCGAACAGGCGGCCGCTGCCGCCGGCCCGCCGTCGCATCCGCACGTGCAGGCCCTCGAGCTGGGACGCCACCGCCTTCGCGTCCTCCAGGCCGCGGATCTCCCGGGCCGACCTGGCCCGCTTGATCAGCTCGATCTGCTTCTCCGCACCGCGGGTCCAGGTCATCGCGAAGCCGCGCGGGATCAGGTAGTTACGGCCGTAACCGGCCGCCACGTCCACGACGTCACCTGGGGCGCCGAGATCGCTCACTTCCTGGGTGAGGATGAGCTTCATCGGTGTACGACTCATCAGCCTTACTCCCTAGCGCGCCGTGCTCGTGTACGGAAGCAGCGCCATCTCGCGGGCGTTCTTGATCGCCGTCGCGACGTCTCGCTGGTGGCGGGTGCAGTTGCCGGTCACCCGCCGGGCGCGGATCTTGCCGCGGTCCGAGATGTACTTACGGAGCAAGCCGGTGTCCTTGTAGTCGACGTACGCGGTCCGGTCGTGGCAGAACGCGCAGACCTTCTTCTTCGGCTTGCGCAGTGGTGGCTTGGGCATCGTGGTGCTCTCCTTAGAGCCCCGCCCGCGGCGGGGATGCTCGATTGTCTGTATTTCTGGCTTGTGCCTGGTTAGAAGGGCGGTTCGTCGGAATAGCCGCCGCCCGCGCTGTCGGACGCCCACGGGTCCGGCTCGCCGCCGCCGTTGCCGCCCTGATCTCGCTGCCCGCCGGAAGAGCGGCCGCCGGAGGAACGCTGGCTGCCGTAGCCGCCGTCCCCAGCGCCGGACCTGGCGATCCGGTTGACCTTGGCCGAGGCGTTCCGCAACGAGGGGCCGACGTCGTCCACCTCGACCTCGTACACGGTCCGCTTCTCGCCCTCCTTGGTCTCATACGACCGCTGCCGCAGCCGCCCCGAGACGATCACCCGCATCCCGCGGGTCAGCGACTCGGCCACGTTCTCCGCCGCCTGCCGCCACACATTGCAGGTCAGGAACAGGCTGTCCCCGTCCTTCCACTCACCGGTGGAGTTGTCCCTGAACCGCGGCGTGGACGCCACCCGGAACCGCGCCACCGGCTGGCCGGCCGGGGTGAAACGCAGTTCCGGATCATCGACGAGGTTGCCCGCGATCGTGATCTGAGTATCGCCTGCTGCCATCGGGGTACTCCAGCTCGCTAACGGATTCTGCTGGTGGGAAACGGATCCTGGGATTCAGTGGTGCTCGGGCCGAGTGACCTTGGTCCGCAGGATGGCCTCGTTCAGGTTGAGCTGCCGGTCGAGCTCGAGCACGACGCTCGGCTCCGCCGTGAGGTCCACGACCGCGTAGTAGCCTTCGGGCTTCTTCTGGATCTGGTAGGCGAGACGGCGCTTGCCCCAGATGTCCACCTTGTCAACCTTGCCGCCGCCGCCGGTCACGACCTTGAGAAACTGATCAAGTGACGGCTGGACGGTCTTCTCCTCGAGGTTGGGGTCGAGGATGATCATTAGCTCGTAGTGGCGCATGGGCGTCCTGAGCCCTCCTCTGGACTGGTGCGGCCACGGTCTCTCCGTGGCAGGAGGTGTCGCGGTCACGACCCGGCGCAGGTAAACAGCCGGGTTGTCCGCAGCCCGGTCAGTCTACCCAACATCGGTGGCACGCGGTAACCAGACGCCAGAGACGGGCAGGAAACCTGTGGATTCCTTGCTCTTGCGGGGGGGAAGAATCCCGTGAAAACAGCTAGGAGGTGGTCACCGTGGCAGGCACCGCTGAATCCGGCCAGCGCCACAACATCCTGAATTCGGACGGTCAGCCGCATCCGGTGGAGAACATGCTGACCATCTTCACGTTCGTGGTCGGCCTCGTGTCCTTCGTCCTCGGCATGATCGTGAGGAACGCGCACACCAGTTCCGCGGTGATCGTCATCACCACCGCCACCGGGGTGGTCTCGTGTCTGGTCGGGCTGTACGTGCAGATGATCTCGCACACCCGCGAGCAGCGGATCCTGATCGTCACCGGTATCATCGCCGGGTTCGTCGGGCTGGTCCTCGGCATGTCCAAGGGCGGCTTCGTCCCCTGACCACTGGCATGAGGCGCTGCCACTAGGCTTGGGACATGGTGCGCATCGGAGCCCATTTCCACCTTGACAACCCGCTGAACGAGGCGACGGCCTGCGGCGCGGACGCGGCCCAGTTCTTCCTGGGCGACCCGCAGGGCTGGAAGGGCCCGGTGATACCGGGCGGGGATCCGGCTGCCATCCGCGACGCCTTCGCCGCCGCGGGCATCGACATCTATATCCACGCTCCGTACGTCATCAACGTCGCAACCAGCAACAACCGGATCAGGATCCCGAGCAGGAAGCTGCTCGACCAGCAGCTCAAGGCGGCCGCGTCGGTCGGGGCCAAGGGCCTGATCGTGCACGGCGGGCACGTCACCGCGGGGGTGGCGGCCGAGGACGGCCTGGAGAACTGGCGCAAGGCGGTGGAGCGCATCGAGCGGCCGCTGCCGATGCTGATCGAGAACACCGCAGGCGGCGACGGGGCGATGGCCCGGTCGCTCGACGCGATCGGCAGGCTCTGGGACGCGGTGACCGAAGCGGCCGCCGGCGGAGGTACCAGCGACGGCGCGAACCTCGGGTTCTGCCTGGACACCTGCCATGCCAACTCGGCGGGTGTCGACCTCGCCGACGCGGCCGACCGGATCAAGGCCATCACCGGCCGGATCGACCTAGTGCACTGCAACAACTCGCGGGACGAGTTCGGCTCGGGCCGCGACAGGCACGCCAACATTGCCACCGGGACCATCGATCCCGCCCTGCTGCTCGGGGTGGTCCGCGCCGCGGGCGCGCCCGTCATCTGCGAGACACCCGACGAGAACGGCGGCCTGGCTGCCGACGTCAGCTGGCTGAAGCAGCACCTGTCCGGCCAGCACTGACGCGATCGATGCGGAGCCCCCGGCCGCCGGGGTTGAACCGGAGCCTGAACCGGTCCTCGGCGTGGTCGAGCACGCCGCCGGCCGGGTCGTCCGTACCGAGGGCACGCACCATGTCCCGTTCGGGATTAATAATGTCCCGCACCACGTACGCGGCGAGCAGGCCCACGGTCAGGAACCTGGCCAGCAGAGCGGCGAAGTACCACCCGGTGCTGATGCCCTGGTAGCCGGTGACCTGGTTACCCTCGGCGGCGTAGACGAAGATGAGGTAGCCCCAGATGCCGAAGAAGTA
>Ga0335071_10000578_pt1 | contig 40127 bp, 24 predicted proteins | sample Lox_Sample_15_FD_206724 | JGI IMG/M metagenome (GOLD analysis project Ga0335071, IMG submission 206724) | Soil microbial communities from Loxahatchee National Wildlife Refuge, Florida, United States - Lox_Sample_1.5 | ecosystem: Environmental > Terrestrial > Soil > Wetlands | place: USA... | reverse complement strand
AAGAACTGCTCCCACTCAGCTGCGGAGAGCAGATGCGCAGGCGTCCGGAACTGCGTCTGCCATTGGTGGCAATCGGGATTGTCGCGATAGAAGTTGATCAGAATCCACGCCGCGCCGCCAGCTTCGAGGATTCGCCACACTTCGCGCAGGCCGCGCGCGGGGTCCTGCCAGTAGTAAGCTGATTCCACCGAAAGAACTTTGTTGAACGACTCCGCCCGCGCGGGAATCTGCTCGGCCGTGCCCGCGAGAAAACGGACGTTAGCCACGCCGGCACTTGCTTCCTCGGCGCGGCGGATCATGCCGTCGGAGACATCAATCCCCATCACCGAACCCTGCGGCGCCAAGCCGGCAATGCGGCGAGCGAGCCAGCCGCTGCCGCAGCCCAGATCGAGCACGCGATCGGCCGGCTGGATGTCCATCAGCTCGAGGGTGGGCTCGACGATGGGCAGATGGTGCGCCTCCATTGCCTCGCCGCGGCCCTCCTCCGCCCAACGGTTGAATTCTTTGCGCAGGACATCCGCGCCGGGATTGTCGGTGTTTGTCATGAATTTGGGCCACGAGCGTTCAGAAGGTGCTCTGGTCCTCCGGATTCACCGCCGGACATCCGGCCCGTTGGGCCACCCTACAGAGCGTTTGGTCCGCCGCGACGAGAATGGTGGTTTGATCCGAGTCCTTTAGTTCCAAGCCGACGGCTAACTGTATTGCATCCAGTGTCCTTAGGCCCTCTGCCACGGCGAACTTCGCCAGCAGCGCCCGCGCACGTTGAAATTGGCTCTCACTTACGAGTGGGCCCAATACTAGCCGCCCTTGGCTCAGATCCGCACGGAAGCTGCGTTTAGCGACCTCCGCCTGTGCCTCACCAATTTCGCCCGTTCGCACTTTGATGGTGAAGACGGATTCCATCTCAACAATCGAAAGGCGAGAAATGGTACAACGAGACCCCGGTTCCGAGATTACCCGATCTACGTACTCGGAGCCTGCCTCCTGGTGATACAACTTCGCGAGGGCGCTGGTATCCAGAAAGTAGTTTGGCAATTATCGCTCTAGGCGTGCAGCTATGACGGTCGCGGACAACGGTCCCACTACCGGCGAAAGGGCTCGCCGAGCCTCTTCCCGCGTAACCGGGTCCTTTGCCGCCTCAGCCCGTTCGTCGCGGGTAAAATACCCGTCCAGGTCATTGGCGGGAACGTCTGAGATCGTTATGGTTATACGCTGCATATCCCGCAGCGGCAATCGGCCGTCGGGCTGGAGAACCCCGTCTTTGTACACGGCGTGGACCGTCAGTTCCATAGACTCAGTGTAACCCAACCACCTCACCACCCGCTACGCATTTGCGACCGGCGTCGCCGCTCGCTTAGGAGCCGCCATGATCAAACCGGATGCGAACAGCAGGCCGCACGTATCGCCCTTCTCATTTCGCAGCTATTTCGCCGCACCAGCAGGATTCCCACCCACCACCGGCAGCACCACATGCGACGGCATTGCCGGCGTGCAATATATCCTCTGCGTGGCCTTGATGAAGTCCTGTTCCGTCGCCTGATAGATGCTCGGAACGTATTTCTGCGTATTCCGGTCGATCAACGGGAACCAGGTTGACTGGACCTGCACAATAATGCGATGACCCTCCTGGAACACGTGATCGTGGTCGCGAAGCGGGATGCTCCACGGCACGGGGACGTTTGCCGGCAAGGGCTCCGGTTTCTCGTAGTTCTTCAGATAACGCCCACGACGCACTTCCATAGCGATGGGAAGTTGGTAGCCGTTGAGCGATTTGCCGTACTGGCCGGGTTCGGGTCCGTCATCGGGGTTCCACGCCGCGGATTGGGCATCTTCCGGGAACACGTCGATCACTTTCACCACGAAGTCGCTATCCGTGCCGGAGGTTGAGGCGTACAGATTTGCCACCAGCTTGCCGGTTACAACCAAGTCCTTCGCCAGTGGAGCGCTCACATACGTCAGAACGTCCGGGCGGTGGTCGACAAATCGCTGGTCGTCGGCCTCCCAGGTTGGCCAATCGCCGCCTGGGTAGGTGGGCGAGATCGGCCGCGCCCGATAAGGCACCGGATTGGCAGGATCGGAGACGTATTCGCGGTACGCCTTGCCAGTCGTGGGCGGGTCAAACGTCAACACCCCATCCGACCGCAGGTACAAGTTGGTCGGCAACGCTGCCTGCGGCGGCCATGCGTCATAGGTGTGCCAAGTATTCGATCCAGACTGGAAGGTCTTGACCCTCCACGTGTAACGGTCCCCCTCGCCATGAAGAAAATAGCGGAAGAATGGCGCCTCGATATCCTGCCGGAACTCCCGTGCCGTGTCATGCCCGCCATAGCCGTAGCTTCCGATGCTCTCGGCCTTGGTACTTTGCCACTGGCCATGCAGCCAAGGTCCTGCGACCAGGTAATTGTTGTGTCCGGGATCGCTTTCGCCCGAGTGCTCGAAAATCTGCCAAGGCCCCCATGGATCTTCCTCATCCCAAAATCCGGCGACATTGAGGTTCGGGACAGGCGCGCTGTGTAGCTGCCGAATCCAGGCTTCGCGTTTCCAGAAATCGTCGTAATCGGGATGCGCCATCATGGAGTTCCAGAAGGGCACGGAGCCGTGCAGGTACTTATCGTTGAAAGCGCCGATGGGGCCGGCATCCAGATACCACTGGTAAATGTCGTAGACGGGGAATCCAAAATGGGTGTTCTTGTTCTTGTCTTCCTGCTCCATTACCGAGTATTCAAAAGCGTAGCTGAGCCGTAGTGCCCCGAAGTGGTGCATGTCGTCGTTCATCCACCAGTCTACGGGCGCGGCCTGTTCGCTGACGGCCTTGAGCGCAGGATGGGGTGCCAAGAGAGTCATGGCGGCGGTGAGACCGAGGTAGGACACTCCGTAGATTCCCACCCTGCCGTTGGACGGAACATTCTTCACTAGCCAATCGATGGTGTCGTAGGCGTCAGTGGTTTCGTTGACCGCCTTGGGGTTGTTCAAGTCCACTCGGAACGAGAGCGCAAAAACGCCCTCTGACTTAAATCGTCCACGCAGGTTCTGGAATACGAAGATGTACCCGCCCTCCGACAACTCCCGGAGCGAGTCAGGAACCGTCTCCGGCGCTTTTCCCGGCACTCCGTAAGGGGTGCGCTGGAGGAGGATGGGGAGCGGCTCTTTGTGGCGGATAGGCGTCAGGATAACCGTCTGCAAACGGACGCCATCCCGCATCGGAACCATGATTTCCTGGTATTGGAAGGGAGATTCTCCCCACGCCACGCCGGCGCCCAGCAGTACACATGCGACCGTGAGGCTGACCACGAGCCGAGTCACACGAGGGGTCGAGGGTCGTGCTTTGGAAGGTAGCATCGCTCCAAACTACCAGATTCGGGCGTTTGGCGCACTAGCCCACCTACTGTCTACTGTCATCCCCCGCTTACCACCTGCCGTTCAAGTTAATTCCGCTCTTGCCGATAGGAGGTTCGACGGTGGGGAGGCCTGCCACTGGCACAGTCCTATGTCAAGGGGTCAAAGCGTGACGAACGATGGCGTAAGTGAAGGGAAGCGCAGTCGCAAACCAAGGCGGGTGCGCGCCGAGAAGCCCGAGGCGCTAGTTGAGGAACGGACCATCATCAAGGTGGAACACTCCGGCGACTGGATGCCGGTGGAAGACCTCTGGCAGAAGGCCAAGGAGGCAGTGGAAACGGGCCGCGACGTGACGATCAATTTGGAGAAGATCGACCATCTGGACGCCAGTGCGCTCCAAATCCTGCTGGCGCTCCACCGGGAGCAGAAGCGTCTGGGTCGAGGGTTAGAAGTGTGTAATGCGTCCCCGGTTTTACGGCAGTGGTTCGACTATGCGGGAGCCGCCCGGCAGTTCTTTCCCGCCGAGGCCTCGCAGCACTAAGTCGAAATGGCGTTTCTTTGGATAAAGAAGTTCCTTATTTCTCCCGATATAAACGGAGACGGAGATTCCGGGCTTCGGTGAGAGGGCGCGGGAAAAAAGACCAGTAACGTCGACCGCCACCGATTTATCCAGCACGGAGGTATGGCGAATTGCGAAAGGTATTGATTGTCGACGACGCAGTCACCATGCGCCAAATGGTCAGTTTCACCCTGCAGAAGGGCGGCTACGAAGTGGTAGAGGCGGAGCATGGTCAGGACGCCCTGAAGAAACTCGCGACGCTAACGGTGGACCTGATCATCACTGACCTCAATATGCCGGTGATGGACGGCATCACGCTGATTCAGAATGTGCGCAAGATGCCGGCGATGAAGAGTAAGCCGATTTTAATGCTGACAACCGAGGGGTTGGCAGCCAAGAAGGAACAAGGCAAAGCGGCGGGCGCGACGGGCTGGATCGTGAAACCCTTCGACCCGGAGAAGCTGCTGCAGACTCTCGCCAAGGTTCTGCCCTAAGCCCATGAAAATCGACTTAAGCCATTTTCGCCAGACGTTCCTGCAAGAAAGCGCGGAGCATGTCGCGTCCATGGAAGCGGGGCTTTTGCAACTGCGGTCGTCACCCGAGGATACGGAGCTGCTGAACGGCATCTTTCGCTCGGCGCACTCGATCAAGGGGGGCGCGGGCTCCTTCGGGATGGAATCGCTGGCGCGCTTCACCCATTCGCTGGAGAACCTGCTGGACCGTTTGCGCTCGCACGAGATGCAGGCCTCGGAAGAGGTCATTGGCCTCCTCCTCCAGTCCGTGGATATCCTGCGAGGCATGCTGGCGGCGGAACCGGACGCGGCCATGCCGGCGGTTGCGACGACCCTGGTAGAGCGGATGGCGGCACTCGCGCCGCCAGATGCACAGGGGACGGCCAGTGCGGCGGGAGAGAACCCGGCGGCCGCGGTCCAGGTTCCGGCCAGCAACCTTTACCGCGTGGAATTCCGGCCCGACCGTGAGCTCTTCGCCAGTGGCACCAACCCGCTGGTGTTATTGCGCAACCTAGCGGAGTTGGGAACGGTGAAACAATGCCACCTGCATGCGGATGACTTGCCCCCGCTGGGGGAGTTGGATCCGGCACAGTGCTACCTGGCGTGGACCCTGGAAATGGAAAGCGCAGCGGGGGAAGTAGCGCTGCGGGAAGTCTTTGAGTTTGTCGAACACCTTGCGGAAATCCGCATTGGCGCCGTGGATGCTGCGCCGCAGTCCAACTCCGCCTTGACTCCGAATTCTACGACAGCACCCGAACCCATCGCCCCGCCGCCATCGGACGGTGCACGCCTGTTCGTCGAGCGCCGCAAGTCGGCAGTTGCGGATCGCCGCCAATCAGGGACACCCGATCGGCGCCAGTCTTCCACGAGAGCCGCGGCCAGCGGGGACTCGAGCTCCATCCGCGTGGCGACCGAGAAGGTGGATCGGCTGATCGATCTGGTGGGCGAGTTGGTGATCGCGCACGTCATGACGGCACAGATGGTGGATGACTTTGAGCCCTCCTGCCTGCCCAAGCTGCGCGAGTCAGTAGCCGCGATGGAGCGCAACACCCGGGAACTGCACGAACGGGTGATGGGAATCCGTATGCTGCCGGTGGGAACCTTGTTCCAGCGCTATTCCCGCACCGTCTATGACATTGCCCAGGCTACCGGCAAACAAATTCGGCTGGAGACCGCGGGGGAAGAAACCGAAATTGACAAGAGCATGCTGGAGTTGCTGGGCGATCCGCTGACGCATCTGGTCCGCAACGCCGCCGATCATGGCATTGAAGCCGCCGAGGTGCGCGCGGCAGCGGGCAAGCCGGCCGAGGGCGTGATCCGCTTGAAGTCCTGCTACCGCTCCGGCCGCGTGGTCATCGAGATCAGCGATGACGGCGCCGGGATCGACCCGGAGAAAGTGCGGCGCAAGGCCGTCGAGCGCGGCTTGATGAGTGCGGACACACAAATCAGTGACGAACAATTGCGGGCGTTGATATTCGAACCGGGCTTCTCGACCAAGGAAGAGATCAGCGATCTGTCCGGGCGCGGCGTGGGAATGGACGTGGTCAAGCGCAATGTCCAGCAATTGAATGGCACCGTCGCGGTGGAGAGTGAAAAAGGAGTGGGCTCCACGGTGACCATCGAATTACCCCTCACCCTGTCGATTCTCGACGGTTTGCTGGTGCGGGTGCAAGACCGAACTCTGGTTCTACCGCTGCTTTCCGTCATTGAAACCGTGCCGCTGCGCGACGATCAGGTGACGCGTCTGGCCGAGCGCGGCGAGGTGATCGTCATCCGGGAAGAGTCGATTCCGCTGCTGCGTTTGTCGCGGTACCTCAGGTTGATGGAGGTCCGCGCCGCAGGCCTGGAAGACGAGAAGGAGAGCGCGGATCGCCGGCTCACCGTAATCGTGCAAGCCGGACGCCGCAAGATCGGCCTGGTTGTCGACGAACTCCTGGGCCAGCAGCAGGTAGTGGTCAAGAGCTTGGAACGGAATCTACATCGGGTGGACGGCCTGATGGGGGCGACCATTCTCGGCGACGGCCGCGTGGCTCCCATCGTGGACGTCGCCGGCATCGCCAGTTTGGATCTGTTTTCACTTCACGCTCCGGCTGCGCTTGGACCGCAGCTAACATCCCCGGCTCCGTCGGCCAGGGCAAATTGATCTGGAAAGAGGAGGAATACCCATGAATTGGTTCAAGAATCTGAATGCTACGCCCCGGTTGATGAGCAGCTTTGGAGTGCTGTTGGTGCTGACCTTGGGAGTCAGCTATCTCGCCACTGACAATCTGAAGATGGCCAACCAACGAGTGGAGGATCTGTTCCAAAAGGACATGCAGGGCGTCATGCATGCCAATGGTATTGCCTTGGCGCGGGGGACCAACGGCCTCTATGTGCGCGACGCCATGTTGAACATGAGTAAACCTGCGGTGGTCGCCGAGGACAAAAGGCTGTCATATAGTGCGATCTCCAGCATGCAAACGGAGCTCGATGCGGCAGAGAAGCTCTTCTACACGGCGCGGGGCAAGGAACTGATGGCCACCATGCGTAATACGTTGCCCGTTTATGAGAAGGGCACGCACCAGGTCTATGAGCGTATCGAGGCTAAGGACCTGCCTGGTGCGCAAGCCGCGTTGGCGGACTTGATGACGGCTGGTAAGCCTCTGATTGACTCCATGATACAAGCCATTGACATAAAACAGAAGCTGGCGGAACAAAAGTATCAGGAAAACAACTCCGCCTATCAGGCGGCGCGCAGCATGATGGTGGCGGCGTGCCTCATTTCCCTCGTGCTTGGCGTCGTGCTGAGCATCGTGATTGCACGCGGATTTGCCGTTCCCCTCGGTCAGGCCGTGGAAACGCTGGAGCGCGTGGCCGACGGCGACTTAACCGCAGCGCTCAACGTGCACACCAAAGATGAAGTGGGGCGCATGGCGGAATCGTTGAACCGAGCCGTGCAGAAACTGAACAGCACGCTGCAACAGGTGGCGGACAGCGCCAACAACGCCAGTTCCTCCTCGCAACAATTGGCGGCGGCGGCGGAAGCCATCGCTTCGGGAGCCCAGGAGCAGGCGGCGAGCTTGGAAGAGACCTCCGCCAGCCTGGAGGAAATTACAGCGACAGTGCGGCAGAGCGCTGATAACGCCAACCAAGCCAGTCAGTTAGCAGCAGGAAGCAAGGACTCCGCGCTGAAGGGACAGGATGTGGTGTCGAACGCGGTGACCGCCATGGGAGAGATCAACACCGCGTCGGCGAAGATTTCGGACATCATCTCGACGATCGACGAGATCGCCTTCCAGACTAACCTGCTGGCCGTGAATGCTGCGGTGGAGGCGGCCCGCGCTGGCGACGAAGGGCGCGGTTTCGCCGTGGTCGCGTCCGAAGTGCGCAGTCTGGCTCAGCGCAGCGCTGTGGCGGCCAAGGAGATCAAGGGTTTGATTCAGGACTCGCTGCGCAAGGTGAAAGCTGGTTCGGAACTGGTGAACCACTCGGGCGAAACGTTGCAGGGGATCGTGGGCTCGGTGAAACGTGTCACCGACATTGTAGGTGAAATCGCGGCGGCAAGTGGCGAACAAAGCGCCGCCATTGAGCAAGTGAACACCGCGATGACCCAGATGGACCAAGTGACCCAGTCTAACTCCGCCCAAACAGAGGAGTTATCGGCCACTGCCCAGTCGTTGGCGGCGCAGGCCGGCCAGCTGATGGAATTGGTTAACACCTTCCACCTTACGGAATCGGGAAAGACCGGGCCAGAGCGCCGCATGTTCGACCCGGCCGGGGGGAAGCGCGCCTCCGCCAAGGAGTCTGCACTGCTACGCTCCGACAAGGGTGATTTGGCGAACCTGCCTGCCGCTCTGGGTGCAGAAAAACCACCCGTGAGCGGTGGGGGGTCCCACGCCGGCGAGCGGGCGGCAGCGAAGTCCAACCGGCGGCCGCGTGCCAACAAAGCGCCGAGCGCTCCCCCGCCGGAGATGCCCCCGCCCCCGCCGGTGAACGGGTCCGCGGCGAGCGACAACAGCTTCGCCGAGTTCTAGGGCGCGGCGCTCGGTGGCGTGGCAACCGTCGTCCGCAGAGCTTAAACCATGCGTCCCTGAAAGGAGCGCCGATGAAAGCTTCCGTTGAACAAGCCGTTCAGAAGTCGCAGCAGTTCCTTACGTTCCTGCTGGACAATCAGGAATATGGATTGGAGATTTTCAAGATCCAAGAGATTCGCGGCTACTCCCCGGTCACGCCGATTCCTAATGTTCCCGTCCACGTGCGCGGCGTGATGAATTTGCGGGGGACGGTGTTGCCGGTGATTGATCTTCGCATGAAGTTTCACCTGCCGTCGGTGGAATACAACAAATTCACCGTAATCGTCATCGCTGCCGTCGGAGATAAGTCGGTCGGCTTGCTGGTAGACGCCGTCTCCGACGTTTTGACGGTGGCACAAGAAGCGATGCGGGAAGCTCCTGACTTCGGAGCCGCGGTTGACACGCGTTTCATCAACGGGGTGTTCGAGTCCCGGGAGCACTTGGCGGTGGCCTTGAATTTGGAGGAACTGCTGTCGGAGCACGAGCTGACGATGCCCGTGCCGGCGGCCGCCTAGTGCGGGCCCTGCCGGGCGGAGACAGCGCAGGAGAGGGAGCCTTGTCTACGTTGGTGGGCGGCAACCCGGCCGGTGGCATGGGGATGCGGGAGTTCAATGCCTTCCGCACTCTGATCCACCACCACTCGGGAATCTGGCTGCGCGATGGCAAACAGATCATGCTGGCCTCACGCCTGGGGCGGCGCTTGCGCCAGCATCGCATGTCAGAGTTTACACAATATTATGAACACGTTCAGCACCTCCCTGCCGATAATGAAGAGATTCGCGAGCTGATCAACTGCGTCACCACCAACAAGACCTCGTTCTTTCGTGAGCGGCACCACTTTGAGTTCCTGGCCAAGACAGTGGTGGCGGAAGTGTACGAGGCGTCGTTACGTGGCGGCCCGCGGCAGATGCGCGTCTGGAGCGCCGCCTGTTCGACCGGGGAGGAACCCTACACGATTGCGATCACCCTGCTGGAGGCGCTAGAGCAATTGCGCGACGCCCGCCGTCCGCAGTCGGCTGTGCCTCGCACCGGGTTACGCAACCTGGTGGCCGATGCCTGGAAGATCGAGGTGGTGGCCTCCGATATTGATACGAAAGTTCTGAATACGGCGCAACGGGCCATCTACCCCCTGGACTCCCTGGAATCGGTCCCGCAGGCACTGCGGAAGAAGTACTTCCTGCGCGGCACGGGCGAGATGGAAGGGCAGGTGAAGGTGAAGCCGGAGGTTTCCCGGCGGGTGCGATTCATTCGCGTCAACCTCCAGGACGCGCGCTGGCCACTGGAAGGGGTGTTTGATGTCGTCTTCTTTCGCAATGCGCTCATCTACTTCAACCACGAGACGCAGGATATTTTCCTGCGCAAGATGATTCGCTTTTTGAAGCCGCGCGGGTATCTCTTCCTGGGTAATTCCGAGCATATACCATGGTTGCACGGCGTTCTGGAACCTCTGCAGCAGACGATGTACCGCGTGCGCGGCGGCCAACCACGAAAGTGACTGGGTAACGGGAAGCAATGGGCGGACCCGTGAGGCGCGGACATGCTCCGAATCAGGAATCTGTCAGCCGGAGGGCTCTCATCAAGAGATTCCCGGGGGCCCCATGGCCAAGTGCGGGTCTACACCGGCGACGTTGCCACCAGCACCCGGCCGGTCATTCTGGAAGCCGTGCTGGGTTCCTGCGTTGCGGTCTGCCTGTACGATCCGTATCTTTCGGCCGGCGGCATGAACCACATCCTCCTTCCGGGACGCGCCGGGGACGAGCGCAGCACACGCTTTGGGCAGTATGCGATGGAAATGCTTATCAACGAGATGATGAAACACGGAGCTGATCGGCGCCGATTCGTCGCCAAGGCCTTCGGTGGCGCCAACGTTCTGCACGCTCTGATTACCACCCCGATCGGCGACAACAACGCCCAGTTTGTGCGCGATTTTCTCTCGGCGGAGAAAATCCCTCTGGTGGCGGAGTGGTTGGGAGGACGGCATCCGGTCCAAGTGTATTTCCAGACCAGAACGGGCAAGGCCAGGGTGCGCTGCGTCAACTGTGTGCAGTGTTCCAAGGTCGCGCAAGCCGAGAGTTCCTATTGGCGAGCCCACCAGGGCGACGAGATAAGTGGAGAGATAACCTTGTTTTGAAATTCCTGTGAGGCATTTTGAGCATGGCGACCCCAACAAAAGTTCTCGTCGTGGATGATTCAGCGCTAATGCGCCAACTCCTGACGCAAATCCTGAATTCCGATCCCGATCTCGAGGTCATCGGAACCGCTGCCGATCCGTACGTGGCGCGCGATAAGATCCATAAGCTCAATCCCGACGTGCTGACGCTGGACATCGAAATGCCCCGGATGGACGGACTTACATTCCTGGAAAAGCTGATGCGGGGCCATCCCATGCCGGTGGTTATGATCTCGTCGCTGACCGACAAGGGTGCGGACACAACGCTCCGCGCGCTCAGTTTGGGCGCCATTGACTACGTTTCTAAACCCAAGGTCGACGTGTCGAACGGCACCATCGAACAGGCGGACGAGATCATCGCGAAGGTGAAGATGGCGGTGCGGTCGCGGGTCCGCCGGCCGTCGTCATCGGTGGCTCCCCCCTCCGCCTTGCCGGCCAAGAGCTTCCAGTTTTCGACGACGCACAAGATTGTGGCCATCGGCGCTTCTACCGGCGGAACGGAAGCGCTGAAGGACGTATTGATGCCGTTGCCCGCCGATTTCCCCGGGATCGTCATCGTGCAGCACATGCCCGAGACCTTCACCCGCCAATTCGCCGCGCGGCTCGATTCGGTGTGTAAGATCCGGGTAAAGGAAGCACAGGACAACGACCACGTCCTGCCCGGTCATGCCCTGCTCGCTCCCGGTGGCCATCACATGGCAGTGGTCCGCAAAGGTACGGAATACACGGTCCACGTCTATCGGGGCGAGCGTGTGAATCGGCATCTCCCCTCAGTCGATGTGTTGTTCTCCTCCTGCGCCCGCATGATGGGCAAGAACGTGGTAGGCGTGATGCTGACGGGGATGGGCGGGGACGGCTCCAAGGGCATGCTCGAAATGAAGCAAGCTGGAGCCTACAACATCGCGCAGGATGAGGAGACGTCGGTTGTCTTCGGCATGCCCAAGGAGGCGATTCGGCTCAATGCGGTGGATGACGTTCTGCGGCTGGACCGGATACCGGCGGGGCTCCTGCAAGCACTCTCGCGGGCCTAAGCGGGACGCGGGAGTATGCCGGGCGGGGATCCGGAGCGCAACCGTTTGCCAAGAACCTGATCCCCGCTCAAAACAACTCCACTTCATTACCTTGATCGCCCTGTTGTTCTACGGGCAGGGCTGCCCCGTCGAGGACGGCGTGCAAGATGGCACGTTCCCTCTCCGTGGTATAGGACGCTCCGAACAACTGTTCGATCTCGGCCGGGTCGTAGTGGTCTTTCACATTCGGCTGCTCCGTTTCCCACTGTTGCCGCACGCGCTCCATTTTAGCGAGTACAGCGCTTATGCGGTCGCAGCAACCTTGTAAAATGGTCACGTACTGACCGACGGCAGAGGCGCCGGCCTGCATTCGCTCCGTGGCCAACTGAGTTTCCTGGGCTTGGCGAGCCGCCACGGTGGCGGCGGTGCGTAACGTGTCCAACGACAGGGCGGTCTCGGTGCGCGCCTCCCCCAGCCGCTCCTCACTGCTCGCCGAGAAGGGCTCCATTAGTGCGTTCGCTCGCGCCGTCAGATTCGCAACTTGCTGCATGGTTTGTTCGGATTGATCGGTGGACACGCTCCAGTCGGCGGAGATTTCCTTGATGACATCGGCGATGGCCAATATGGCCGCGGCGCGGCTACCCACTCTGCCGCCCTCAATGATCGAATTAAAAGTCAGCAGGCGCAGGCTGTCACGGTTGGTGTTCGACTTGTTCACATGGTCCCGAAACAGATGCATCAGGCTGGCAAGCCCGCCCAGGCTCTCTTGGATGCGCTTACTGTGAGCGCGGCTTTCGTGGTCGAGCCGTTCAAGCTGCGCCAATTGGGCGGCAAGTTCGCGCTCGTTATTGAGTACGAGAGAGCCGATGCCGGCTACCTCGGAGGCGCTCACCTCCAGGATGTCGTGCATGCAAGTGTGAATTTGCCCCACCCACCGGGCCACGGTTTCCATACTTGATTGCAATTGTTGGATTTGGATAGCGAGCCCGGCGTAGGCCTTTCCCCGTTCGGGAAGCGCCTCCGCGGTGTGGAGCGCATCGCCCGCCGTGAGAGTCGAGATGAGCGTCAGGGACTCCTGCACGTGCTCAATCTGCTGCCGGGTGATGTCGTGCGACTGGATGGCGGTGACCACCCCTCCAATCTGCTGGGCCACTTGTTGCGCCGACCCGCGGAACTGCGCTGGGGTCTGGGCCAGGCGTGCGAGGCTGCTTTCCACCGTGGCGAGTGTCTCGCTCAGGTCCAGTTCCATGTGGGCGAAGTCTTCCCGCAATCGCGGCTGTTCGGTTGCCAGCGTACGCTGGGTGCCGACGATGCCTTTCAGATGGTCACGCGTCTGGCGTTCCAATTCTTCCGTGCCCCGGGTTACCGACTTGGAAAAACCAGCCAGTTCGCGCGCCAAATACTGAAAGCCTTCGCCCCCTTCGCCCAGACGGGCAACTTCAACGTTGGTGAGGACTGTGAGCGCTTTAGTCTGCTGTGCAATGCCTTCCTGGCCACGTGTGATCTGCAACAGTTTTTGCAGGAGCTCGACCTCGGATGTTACGGTTTCCAGGATTCCACTTGTGGCCCGGACCCGATCGCCAATAAAGTTCCTGGTGGTGGAGCTTAGCGCATGTAAGGTGGGGAGCAGTGCACTGAAGCTCTCCTTCTCCACGTAGGCGACGATATCCCCCGTTAGTGCAAGGATGGTATCCGCTTGTGCCGCCAGGGAGCGAAAAGTCTCCGCCAGGGACTCAATGGCGGCAGCGGTTGTTCGCTCGATGTCAGCCAGTTCGTTCTTTGTGTTTTCCAGCACGCTGATCGCTTCGCTTTGGATTTACGCACTCATCTTGTTCTTATCGGCACATCATGAGACAAAGTTTACGGTTACTCGAAGGGCAACGCCGGTTTGTCTCGAAGTCAAAGGTTCTTATCCAGTTGCTCGTTCGGTTGACCCAGGCAAGAGCAGGACGGCCCGACGTGCGCGCCTCGCGGCGTTGGGGAAGATAAGAACGAAACGGCGGCATGTGCTGCACAGGGGCGGGGAGGACCTTCCGTAGACGCGTGATTCTTACCGTTGAGAGAAGTGCCCCTTTCGCAAAGCGCTGGAGAAATGGGAAGCAAGGGGAAAGAGCTTGACATCGTTTTTGAATTGCAGTAAAAGTCTGCAACGGTCATTGTGCTCAATTCAAATGACCAAGGTAATCATTTCCTGTGGAGGTCAGACAACCATGACGCGCTTTAGAGCGCTTCACCTCATATTCCCGGCACTTCTGTTCTGTCTGTTCACAGGTGCACTGGGATGGGCACAGATCACCAGCGGTAGCTTCCGGGGCACAGTGACTGACTCCTCCGGCGGTGTCATCGCCGGTGCAAAGGTCAAGATGACGGAAACCACGCTACAGGTGTCGCGTGACGCCACCACCGACAAGACGGGCCAATATCTATTTCCAAGTGTTGATCTGGGCACCTACGATTTCACGGTCAGCTACTCCGGCTTTCAAACGATCGTGAACTCCGGCGTCATCCTACAGGTCGGACAGAACGCCACCCTTGATTTCACCCTAAGGCCTGGCTCCTCGGTCCAGGAAGTCACCGTGACCGGGCAGGCCCCTTTACTCAACACGGCAAACGCCACGGTAGGCACGGTGGTTGACAGCGAAAAGGTGTCGCAACTGCCGTTGAATGGACGCCAATTCACGCAACTGATGCTGCTCACCCCCGGCGCCTCTCCCCAGAGCACCGGCCAGCAGAACGGGTACGAAGTAGCTCCGGCTATGGGGGCAGTTTGCCCCGCGGTGAACGGCGCACGCTCCGAAATGAACAACTTCACCATGGATGGAGTGGAGAACAATGAACTCTACTTCAACTTCGTCGCGCTGAATCCTCCTCCCGATGCCATTCAGGAGTTCAAGGTGGAATCGGACATGTCCAGTGGGGCATTCGGGCGGGCTGCGGGCGCCAACGTCAATATCGTTACCAAAAGCGGTTCAGACCGTCTCCACTTCTCTACGTGGGATTTCCTGCGTAACCGCAGCCTGAACTCACGCAACTTCTTCAACACCAGCACCAGCGCCTTTATTCAGAATCAGTACGGGGTGACCGCCGGCGGGCCCGTGATCAAACATAAGCTGTACGCGTTCGGCTGGTGGGAAGGGAATCGCAGGCTGGTGGGCGCTTCCAACGTGGCACTGGTTCCGACCGCAGCCCAGTTGAACGGCGATTTCAGCGGCATGACACAGATTTTCAACCCTTATACCACGCAGGCGGCAGGGATCGACGAGGGCGGCAATCCTCTCTTCACCCGAACCGCCTTCGACAGCAACCAAATCCCTTCGACGATGATCAACAAAACCGCGGCGGCCCTGGCAGCCTTGATGTACCCGAGTCCGAACCTGCCAGCGGGAGGGGCGTTCAACTATATCAACACGCAGAACGAAACGTTGAATAGCGACCAATTCAGCATTCGCATGGACACGACGCTGCCCAAATCAACAAACTTCTTCGGTCGTTACTCATACAGCGACGCAACGCATTCCACGCCATCCCAACTTCCGAAGTACGTGACGGACCTGACGAACAAGTTCCAACAGGCGATGTTCGGACTTAGCCGGAGCATGAGCACCACGTCCGTCTTGGACTTCCACGCGCAATTCCTCCGCACCGGCATCCTTTATTGGAATCCCCCGCCGGCGCCAACCAGCTTTCTGGCTGACAACAACTTGCTGTCGCAGTTTCCTCCGGCCGAGGGAACACCTCCCGCCATGCCGGGCATGGGCATCAGCGGTTTCGCTGGTTGGGGGACTCAGACCTGGGGTCCCATCACTCCAATCAACAACTGGGAGTACAACGGCTCCTACACGAAGATCCTGGGAAGGCACACGCTCGCTGTCGGCGGTAGCCTGATTCGTACCTTCATGTATGAGAACTGGAACTACGGGAGCGCCGGTTTCGATCAGCTCCCCACGTCAGACCCTCAGGACTCCGCCAACACCGGACTCGGGTTGGCTAGTTTCTTACTGGGCATACCGTCCAATGCTATGCAGTTCGCCGGATCGGATGAGTTTCAGTTAAAAGGAAACTACTACGGTGCGTATCTCAACGACGAGTGGCGTGTGACGCCTAAGCTCACGGTGACCGTGGGGGTCCGGTACGATTACGCTTCGCCTATGAAGGAATTGAAAGGACGGCTGGGCGGGTTGGACTGGGAAGGCAGCACGCCGGATAAGATCTCTTGGCTAACGACGGTGAGGAACCCGATTACCGGGGCTGCGCCTACCGCGCCCAACGGAGTCTTCTACCCGAACCGGAAGGATTGGGCGCCACGCGCGGCGATTGCGTATCGTCTGAAGAAAGACCTCGTCCTGCGTTCGGGTTACGGAATGTTCTACGACTTTAACCAGTCGAACCTGCAGGACCAGCAAGAGACTGTGGGAAGTTGGCCGTTTGGCGTGGTTGACAGTGTGAGTGGGCTGAACCTGCCTTCCCCTACAGCGCTGGCGCCCGACCGCATTCTGGGCAATTCGGAGACGCCAATCTTCCCGCCCTTCACCATGCCCACCACGCCCCCGACGTCGCCGGGGTTCGCCGTCGAACGGCGCAATCATACCCCCTACGTCCAGGCGTGGAATGTGGGAATCGATAAATCGGTCGGCAACAACTGGCTAATTGGCGTGACCTATCTCGGCTCGAAAGGAACTCACATACCGATCGAATTCGGCGTTAATACTGCGGACACCCCAGGCCCCGGCCCCTTGGCAACCCGGCAAAGACTGCCAGATCTCAGCCCGGTTACGATTGACGGCAACTGGATGAACAGTAGCTACAACGCCGCGCAAGTTAAGCTGGAGAGGAGGACGGCGGCGGGCTTGGCCTTCCTGACGTCCTATACCTACAGCAAGACACTCGATCTTGCGTCGACCATTCACGGGTCGGTGCAACCCTGGAATGGCATTCAGGATGCGCACCATTTCGGCGCCAGTCGCGGGCCAGCGGATTTTGATTTGACCCAAAACTTCGTCACCAGTCTCGTGTATGATCTCCCCTTCGGACCGGGGAAGCGGGTTCTGAAGAGCGCGAAAGGGGCGCCGCGCCTGCTCGTGGGAGGGTGGCAGGCCAGCGCCATTGTCTCACTCAATAACGGCTTTCCGTTCTCGCTCGCAGTGCCTTGGGACAACGCCAACGTGGGGGGGAATCCGCAGCGGCCCACGCAAGTTTCACCGCTCAAACCGTCAGGATTCAATCAAACCCTGAACGAGTGGTTTGATACCAATGCCGTGACGGTGATTCCCTATACATTCGGGACGTTGGGGCGAAATGTGCTACGACAAGACGCCTACAAGAACCTGGACTTCAGCTTGATGAAGCGGACTCGGCTTACGGAGTCCCTCACCTTGGATTTCCGGGCCGAGTGTTTCAATATTCTGAACCATCCCAATTTTGCCGCCCCGGATCCTTACTATGGAGATCAGACCTTCGGTGTTGTGGGTTCGATATTAGGTGCACCTCGCGAGCTTCAGTTCGCGTTGAAACTGAACTATTGAGGTCGTTCTCTTTCAATTCTGGTGCCGCTCGGAGCCAGCGGGCGGCACCAGCCCCCTAACTCCACTCTGATCAGGACGAGTCACCCCTTTGGGACGGGTTGGTTGCCTTGCGGGTGGACGTGGGGCAGGCATGCCATGCGGCGGGGGCCGCGACGAAGACAAGGGAGCTTAAAAATGGATTCTGGGCATGTGCAGAAACGTGGATGCGACGAGTTGATCTGTTGGCTCGGCTTGATCGTGCTGATGCTCAACGCCAAGCCCCTCAGAGCCGCAGAGACCATCTGGCACATCGGCGTCTTCGACGAATCATCCAGCGAATTCAGCACCAAGCTCGACTACACGAACCCAGCGCAGGACCCGGTCTTCGTGGTGGGCAAGAGCAATCCCGCCCGCGACTGGTCCGCCTTTCAGCCGGGGTCCGGAAATGGTCCCGCGGGCTTTCGAGCCCATCCCTTCACGATTGAATTCGATCTCGCCGCGACACCGAAAGGACTGTATACGCTTAAGGTCGCGCTACTCGCTTACGGTCCTCGACTCCCCTGGCTGCAAGTTGAGATCAACGGTCACCGTGGGTGGCTCTACCAACGTCCCAAACTGGCCTATAGCGCGGGCGACCAGGGAATCCTATACCTGCCCCACTACTCAACCGCTCAGATCGAATGCGCCCTCCCGACCGAAGACTTAGCCAAAGGCAAGAACAGACTGGTCCTGATCGCGATGGATGAACCAGGGGAGCGCGACGACGCGCTGGGTAACGGATTCTTCCCGGGCAACTCGGCCATTACCTATGACGCGTTGGCACTTCTCCATGATCCTGGTTTGTCCTACCAGCCGGCACAAACCAGCGCGCAAGTCGTTCCCTCGATCTACTACAAATCGAGAGGGAATGGGCTATTTGAGATGGTCGATGTATACCTCAAATTCGGTAGCCGCCGGAAAGCTGGGAGCGCCACGATCCGAGTGGGAGGAGCCCGCCTGTCTCAAACCCTCGCGAGCGACCGGGAATTCGGCGAGGAACGCCTGGAATTCGAGGTGCCGGAAGCGTCGATGGGCGGGCAAGGTGAAGTTCTCATCCAGTCGTCCGGGCACCTCCGCCGCTTTCCCTTCAACGCTTCTCCTGCCCGTAAATGGACTCTGTTTCTTGTGCCCAACATGCATATCGATGTGGGGTATACGGATTCCGTGGCGAAGGTGGCGGAACTTCACAGCCGGGCCGTCGACGAGGCGATGTCTTTTGTCGATCAGCACCCGGCGTTCCGGTTCAATTTGGATGGCTCATGGACGGTGGATGAGTTTCTGAAGGGTCGCAGCGAGGCGCAACGCAATCGCTTCGTGCAAATGGTGCGAGACCGGAAGATCTTCATACCAGCGCCGTACGCAAGCAACTTTACCGGCGCCGAATCGCTCGAGACTTTAATCCGCGCGCTTTACTACTCCAAGCAGTTTGCCCGTCAGAATCAGACCGACTTCAATCACTCGCTGCTTACCGATGTTCCTAACAGTACATGGTCCTACGCCTCAGTGATGGCTGCCGCCGGTCTGAAGTACTTTGTCGTAGGCAGCGATCAGTGGCGCGCGCCGTTCTTGCTCCGCAACCACTTCAACGAGAAGTCACCGCAATGGTGGGAGGGACCCGATGGGGGCCGCGTGCTCACCTGGTATTCCCGCCATTATTGCCAGATGGCCGCGCTTTTTGGACTTCCGCCGCAGGTGAGCGCGGGCCACGATGCACTGCCCCGCTTCATGCAGATGTACGATCGTGCCGACTACAAATCGGACGGCGTCATCATCTATGGCAGCCAGGTGGAAAACACCGACCTGTGGCCGCAGCAGGCAGCATTGGCGAGCGACTGGAATCAAGTCTATGCCTACCCCAAATTAAAATATGCGGGGTTCCCCGATGCGCTGGATTACATCGTGAAGCAAATGGGAGACTCCGTGCCGGTGGTGCGCGGTGACGGCGGGCCCTACTGGGAAGACGGAATGCTGTCCGACGCCCTGCTCACCGGTTTGACGCGTGAGAACGAGCAACGGATTCTCTCGGCGGAGAAACTCTCGACCATCAGTTCGTTGGTCAATCCTGCCATCAAGCCTGATCTCGACATGATCGACAGTGCGTGGAAGAACATGCTGCTCACGGACGAGCACACGTGGGGAACAATCTATAGCGTCACCGACCCTGACGCCCAGGAGAGTGTCAGCCAGGCTGCCATGAAAGCCGCCCGAGGACCCGACGCCAAGCGCCAGATCGATTTCATATTGGGTCGGGCATTCTCGGCGGTTCAGGACGACCTCAACGATCCCAAGGGCACGTTGTTGGTGTTCAATCCCCTCAACTGGAAGCGCAGTTCATGGGTCGATGTGGATCTCGACAAAGGCGCCCGGCTGGTGGACCTGGGCTCGAACCAGGAAATAGCGCTCGATCTCCTGGCCAATGGGCAAACCTACCAGCACGTCCGCTTCCTGGCCAAGGACGTGCCCCCGGTCGGTTATAAATGCTATGCCATTCGGGTTTCGCCGGCAGAGCTTCCGCCCGCCATCACCCAATCGGGCGAAGTCATCGACAGCGTCTATTATCGCGTGACGCTCGACTCCCAAACGGGAGCGGTTCGGTCCATCTTCGACAAGCAACTCAACAAAGAACTGGTTGATGCCGCGAGCCCTTACAAGCTCGACCAGTATCTGTATGTCACCGGCGCCGACGAGGTGCCCAATCGCCTGGACCAGTACAGCACGGTCTCCCCGGTGCCCAAGTTGGAGATCCACCCCGCGGGCCAAGGTCGGCTGGTGTCGGTCCGTATGACTCCCTTCGGCACCGTCGCCATGCTGGAAAGCGTGGGCATCAATGCTCCCCGTATTCAAACGGAGATTACCGTTCGGGACGATACCAAATGCATAGACTTTGTAAACCACCTTCAGAAGACGATGGTGCTCAGCAAAGAGGCTGTTTACTTCGTATTCCCATTGGCGCTGGAGCACCCGCAGTACCGCTGGGAAACGCAGAATGGTTTCGTGGACCCCGTCAAGGACTTGCTGCCGGGCGCGGGCCAGGAATGGTTCAACATCCAACATTGGATCGCGGCGCAGGAAGGCAACAGCCTGGTGGGCATCGTCCCTGTAGACACGCCCATGATGACCGTTGGTGATATCACGCGGGGAATCTGGCCGCTGGCATTCGGTCGACGTAACGGAACGATCTTCTCCTATGTGATGAACAATTACTCGAATGAAGGCTACCCTCCCGGACAAGGAGGGAATTTCACTTTCCGCTACGCCCTGACCAGCGGACCGCAGTTCGACGCCGCCGCACTTAGCCGCTTCGGTTGGGAACAGATGTCACCGCTCGAAACCAACCAGATTCGTCCCAACGATAAGGCGGTGTTCGTACAACGCCCGCTGAACGCGGCCGAGGGATCCTTCCTGACGCTGGGTGCTCCGAACGTCGTTGTCGATACGTGGAAGTTAGCGGAGGACGGACGCGGGACGATCGTCAGAGTCCACGAAACTGGAGGCGTGAGCGCCGAGATCAAGGTCACCTCGCCACTGCTGCAACTGCGGTCTGCCTTCCGCTGTAACGCAGTTGAGGATGACATCGCGCCTCTTGAAATTTCCGGCAACGCGTTCACCGTGCCGGTAAAACCATTCGAGATTGTCACACTTCGTCTGCTCGGCGAATCGGCCATTCGGAGGCCCTAAGATAATGGTAGTTTATTGATTAGTTGTTACTTGTGCCGGAGTGGGTTATGAAAACAGAAAGGCGTCGAAATCAAATCATCGCCAGTTTACAAGCGATTCAGTCGGATCTGACGGTAGAAGAGCTTGCCGAAACTTTCAAGGTGTCAGGACTCACCATTCGGCGTGACTTGGAGCGTTTGGAGGCGGACAAAGTCATTCTGCGAACCCACGGAGGATGCATACTTCGGACTTCCGTTCAGTCGGGCTATCACACAAGAGTGGTCGAGCATTTGGAATTGAAGCAAGCGATTGGGAGAGCCGCGGCGGCGGAAGTCGCCGACGGTGACGTGATCCTGATCGCCGATGGCTCGACAACGTTCCATTTGGCCTCCCACCTAGCGCGCGTCAAGAAGCTCTCCGTATTCACGAATTCCTTGGGGATAATCCCTGTTCTCAGCCGCTTTCCGGACAGCGAGGTTTACGTTCTGGGCGGGCAGTATGACAAGGAGATGCGCTTTATCGCCGGAAGCATGATGGAGAGGACCTTGGAAGAGTTGAACTTTGACAAAGTCTTTCTGGGAACGGACGCGATCGACGCCAAAGGAAACTGTCTGACCTACAACGCCAACCTGGCTCGCATCGTTGAGGCCATGTTACGACGTGGAACCCGCAAAATCCTGCTCGCGGATCACACCAAGGCGGGCGCCAGGTCATACGCGATTTACGCGACACTCGCGGACTTCGACGTTTGGTACACGACTCCAGGTGTGGACCATAACCAACTTCGGCAGTATCGGCGGCAGACTGCCGTAAAAGTGGTCACGACGTGACCGCCGTGCGCGGCAGTGCGGCCTTTTGGGTGATGCTTCATCAGCATCAAAAGGCGCAAGATCACAGGAGTTCCGGCGTGGAAGAGGATCTGCAAATCCTGCACGAGGCCACCTTCAGCCTTCTGAAGCGTACTGGGGTTCGGGTGGATTCCCTACGGGCACTGGAGTATCTGGCGGGGGCGGGGGTACGTGTTGACTCCACAGCCATGCGCGTCTACCCCGAAGCGAGGCACTTCGAGGGAGCTCTGGCAGCGGCGCCACGCTTTATGACCATCCACGGGCGCCGTCCCGGTCAGGATCGCCCCGTCATTCTGGGTGGAGACCATGCGAACGTGATGTCGGGCGGCGCCTCAGTGCGTGTCCTTACGGTTGATGGTCAGTACCAGCCGGCCACCTGGGAGCACCTGCGCCAATTCAATGTTCTACTCGATGCTCTTCCCAACATTCACATGCACTTCAACCAAGTGGACCCCGTCGATCAGGCCGGCCCTGGTTTTTATAAGATGCTGGCGGCGGAGATGCTAACCGGCTGCACCAAACCGCTGTGCTTGCAGGCACCGACGCCCGGCGACGTGCAAGCGATGATCGAGATGGGGGCCGTCATCCGCGGCTCCCGCGCCGCGCTCGTCAAGCAACCCTTGTTTCTGATCGGGCTGAACGCCGAGCCGCCACTGCGGATTTCCGCGGACGTGGCGGAAGCGCTGATCTTGACGTGTGCTGCCGGCCTTCCGGTTAGCATCGGCCATTACGCCATGATGGGCGTTAGCGGACCTGTCACTGCGGCGGGAACAGTGGTCCAGACCAATGCTGTTCAGGTCATTGCGATTATCCTGGCGCAGGCTATAAGATGCGGAACCCCCATATGCTACACCTCGTTCTCCGGAGGTGCGGACCTGCGCACGCTGGACGTGGTCACCTCTTCACCTCACGCGCTGCAACTGTTGCGCCTGGGCATCCGCATGGGCCGTTATTACGGGCTCCCGACCTACAGCACGATCGGCACAGACGCGCGTGACGCAGACGCGCAGGCCGCATGCGAGATGGCGGTTCAGCTACAGGTCGGGTTTGATGCGGGCGCTCATGTCCTGCAAGGGCCAACCTCGGACATGGATCGCTTCATGCTTTCCAGTTTTGTTCAGGCCGTAGTAGACAACGACATCGCGGGTTACGTGCTCGCCGCTCGCCGGCAGCCCTCTGTGTGCACCACAGCCTTGGCGCTCGAGGAAGCGCACGAGGTGGTAACCGACCCCCAATACGCGCAGCTCAAGTTCGCTTCTCACGAACACACGGTGCGCCATATGCGAGACGAAACCTGGAGCCCCTGGGCGTTTTCGTACGAGAACCTCAGCGCTTGGGAGAAGGCGGGTTCGACGTCAGTGGCGGCGCGAGCGGCCGCCAAGACACGCGATATTCTAGCTAATCATCGCCCGGAATTACTGCCGAAGGGGATCGCCGATTCCGTTCGCGCGCATTGCTGAGATGGGGCCAATTCCGAGGAATCAGACTCATGTCTATACATCAAACACGTTGGTTCTGGCTATCGATCCTCTCCGTTACCGGCTGGGGGGCATGGGCGCTGCTGCTGAAGTTGGGCTCGCGTGGCCTGTCCGCGGAAATGACCCAATTCTTTGCCACGCTGGGAATGTTGCCGGCGGCGCTAGCGATTCTCCTGTGGCGCAAATTCAAGCTGGAAAGCAGCTTCAAAGGCGCCAGCACATCAGTCGTCGCGGGTGCGATATCGTCCGGTGGGATCCTCGCTCTTGTCGCTGCCTTTAAAGCCGGCGGCAAGACGGATATCGTGGTGACGGCAACCGCGCTGTACCCGCTGGTGACGGTCTTGCTGGCGGTGCTGATTCTTCATGAGCGTCTTACGAAGCGGCAGATCGCCGGCGCCGTGCTGGCCACCCTGGCCATCGTCATCTTCACGCAAGGGGGTGCTTAGCGAAGATGCATCCCCATGCTTGGTTGCTATTCACGGCAATTGCCTTGGTGACGTGGGGAGCGGGAGGCTTCCTCCAAAAGGTGTCCACCGACGACATCTCCGCCGAATCCTCGCTGATCTGGCTGACGGTGGGTTTCTTACTGGTAGAACCGTGGCTGTGGAGGCCGCCGAGTTCCGGCTATCCCGTCCAAGAAGTCCTGTATGCTTGCCTGGCAGGAGGGGTAAGCGCTTTCTCGTTTTGGGCGCTGCTTGAGGCGATGCGCAGTGGCGGCAAGGCCGCTGTCGTCATACCCTTGACGTCGTTGTATCCGCTGCTGGTGGTATTGGCGGCTCCTTTCGTTCTTCACGAGCACATTACACCTCAGCAGGCCGCAGGCATGGCTTGCGGGCTAGGTGCCATTTATCTCCTTGCTGTCTGACGTACTGGGGATTAAGAAAGGGACCAGAAAGGAAAACGCGAAACGGTACGGTTGTACTCTGACGTATTGCTGCATTCTGCAGAACCAGATCACTCGAATTTTAGGGGGAGATTTGTCAACTCAGCGAAACAATGGGCGCATTAACCTCATCGAGACGGAAGGCTTGTGGCGTATTCATGGAGCCGCGCTTCGGCTGTTGGCTGAAACCGGGATGCGGGTCGAATGCTCTGAGTTCTACGGGCCTCTGGAAGCCTGCGGCGCGAAGGTCAGTCGGTCCAGCGAAGTCGTGAAATTCCCAAGCCAACTTGTCGAGCGCACCATCGAAGGCGTGCGGTGCCAGATCGCTGGTGGCAAACAGCAATGTATCTTTAACGGCGTGATCTCCTCCCGCACCGGTGGCACGATCGAAGCCAAATTCGGGGGAGCCTGCATCGAGTATCTCGATTGGGAAAAGCAGGAAGTGCGACAGCCGAATGAAGCCGACCTTGTGCGCTTGGTGCAGTTGGGGCACGCTCTATCCGATGTCGCGTTAGTGGGTAACCCCGTTGTGCTACTGCACGATGGCGATGGCCGACCTGTTGCCCCCCAGGTACAACGCATCCGGACCGCAGCTTTGATTGCAAAGCATACGGATAAGTGCGGCCCGACGGAAGTTTGGAACGAGCAGGAATTGGAGTTTCAGGTCGAGTTGGGAATTGTCGTGCGAGGCAGCCTGGACGCCTATATTGCGCGGCCCTGCTTCATCACGGCGAAAGAAACTATAGCGCCGTTAGTGTTTCCTGAAAACGACGGTAAGGTCCTGCTGAACTTGGCGCGGCGCGGTCTACCTTGCACAGTGGTCCCGATGCCGCTCAGCGGAGCGACGTGTCCTGTCGATCCCACAAGTAACGTGGTGATGACGGTGGCCGAGGCGTTGGGGGCAATGACCGCCATCAGAAGCGTGTGCCCGGATGCGATGGTGGCCGGTGGGGTAATTTCCGGCGTAATGGACATGCGGAGTGGCTCGGCGACGTTTTGCGGTCCCGAAGTGCTATGGCAGGATCTAGCCGCCGCCCAGCTTTTCGAGCAGCTCTATGGCCAAGACTTTGGCATCGGCACGGGCTACATCGATGCCAGCTATCCGGGGCCTCAGTCCGTGGCGGAGCGACTGCTGCGGTTCTGGGTTTCGGGAATGAGCGGGCGAACCAACTACCCGGTGGGTATCTTGTCGCACGGGAAATGCTTTAGTCCAGAGCAAGCCATGATCGATCTGGAGATCGCCCAGTACATCGATCGCTATCTTCGCTTTGGGAAGATAGAAGACACAGGTTTGGGACTCGACCTAATTCAACAGGTGGGAATCGGCGGGAGCTTCATTGCGGAAGAAGATACGGCGCGCAACTTCCGCCGCTGTTTGTGGAAGCCTACGTTGTTCAACCGGGCAACGTCGCAGGGCTTGAGCGAGGACCGCCGTAAGGATATGGTGGGGTCGGCGCACGAGCAGTGCAAGGCACTCCTGGCGCGAAGTGAGCCGTTTCACGTAGCGCCGGAAAAGGAACGTGAGATCGATAGGATAGTTTCGGCGGCAGAGAGTGCTCTTGCGGGGCGGTAGTGCGGCCCCGTGACCGGTGCCGTGATCGTTCGGCCTCGGCAGGGCCAAGGAGGAGACTCGATGGATGCCTTACGAAATGACAAACCGCGTTTGCTGGTGATTCCATTTGCCGACCGTTACTACCCGCGTGAGAAGGTCGATATGGTGGTGGGTTGGTCCCTGGATATGCTACGGGAAATGAGCCTCGATCTAGTTGTCGCTCCGACAGTGCTGGACATCCCGGGTGCGGCTCAGGCGGCAGAGTTGGCGGAGACGACCGCAGCTGACGGCATCATCCTCCTGGTGGCTTCTTGGCTCGAAGCGGCAAATGTCGTCGCGGCGATAAAGCGCGTCATGCACCGTCCCATGCTGCTCTGGGGTCACACCAGCTATGAGGTGCCCGGCGAAACCAGTCGCGCCACGCTCGGCGCTTTCGTCGGTGCGGCCGTGATCCGCGAGACCCTCGAGGAGCTTGATGCCAAGTTCAAATGGATTTGGGGCATGCCGCAGCAACCCGAAATTCGGCGGCAGATCGCGGGTTTCGCGCGGGCGTGTAACACGGTTACCCGTTTGACGGAGAGCCGGATCGGGCTGCTCGGCTACACTGCCTTGGGCATGTACACGGGAACCTTCGACCACGTGTCGCTGCGTGGGAAGATTGGGCCGGAAATTCACCAAATGGACCAGTGGTTGTTGCTGCGCGGGATGGACGGGCTGAAGGAAGCGGAGGTGGCCGCCATCGGCAGCAAGATTCAGAAGTCATGGCGACTGGCGCAGAACGTAACCCCTGGGGAGATCGAACGAGCGGCGAAGATGTACCTGTCCTTGAAGCGGATTGTTAGCGAGAACTGGCTCGACGCGATAAACGTGAAATGCCATTACGAGCTCTCGCAGGTGTACGCGTTTACCGCGTGCGTTCCGCTCTCCTTGCTCGCGGATGAGGTGATTTGTACCTGCGAGGGCGACGTCATGGCAAGTGTCAGTCAAATGATGCTTGCCTATCTGAGCGGCCTGCCCACCGTTTATGGGGACATCCATCAGGTGTTGGAGGATCGCTTATCCTACGCGTGCTGTGGTTTCAACCCGCTGGGGATGTCGGACCCCGCCCAGCGGTGCGTCAACCGTTGGGCCTCGGACTTTGTGGGCATAACAAACTCATCCACGTATTTGAAAGGCCAGAAGGTGACGCTCGCCCGGTTGGCGGCAAAGGGCGATAGCTATAAGATTCATATTACGACGGGAACGACTGCCCCATGGAGTCCGCTGCAGGAAGTCAACTCGCCCGCCCACGCCGGCACAGACGTTCTGTTGGACGATTCCGGCCGCTGGTTCGCCGAGAATATTTGCTCGAACCATTACGCGATGGCGTACGGCGATTACCGCGAGGAGCTGGAACTGATGGCGCAGATCCTCGGCATTCGTGTGGTGAAATATCGGTAGGGGACAATCCATGGAACTGGTTCTGGGCATCGACCTTGGCGTGAGTGTTTCCAAAGCTGGGATATTCGGGACAGACGGCCACACCGAAGCGGTCTACGCCGAAGAATATCAAGCCGGATCGATGGACTCTCCGGGCGAGGCAGACCCGGAAGAGTACTGGCGTGCGGTGACTCGCGCTATACGTGGCGTCTTGGCGAAATGGGACGGAAGCAGCTGCCGCATTAAGGCGGTGGCGGCATCGACCCACGGTGAGACTTTGTTCTTCCTGGATGCGGCCGGCAAGCCAACGCGGCGCGTTCTGGTGTGGAGTGACACTCGCGCCCAGGCCCAGTCAGACGCCATGCTGCGGCAGTTCGGCCAAGACAAACTGCTGGGAATAACCGGCCAAACTGACGTTGCCCCACTTTACCTTGGGCCCAGAATCGCATGGTTTCGCGAGCACGAGCCGGAGGCGTTCGCACGCACAAAGTCATTCCTGCTTCCTGCCGATTACATTAACTTTCGGCTATGCAGAGAAGTCTCGGCCGAATACAGCCTCTGGTCGGACTCGTTTCTTCTGGATATGCGAACGCTGCAATGGCATAGCGATCTATTGGAGTTCGCCGGTCTGTCGGCCGGCTGCTTGCCCCGACCCATCAACGCTGGCGTACCCCTTGGCCGGGTGACCGAGAAGGCCGCTAGTGATACTGGGCTCGCGGCCGGTACACTCGTGGTGAGCGGAGGAATTGACCAAACTTGCGCCGCCCTGGCGGTTGGGAACATAAGTCCGGGCGAAGTGAGCGAGAGTTCAGGCAGTGTCCTGGCGATGGTTGCCACCACCGACAGCCCGATAATCGACCGTACAACCCATATCCCTTGTTTTGCTCACGTGGCTCCCGGGCGGTACTGCCTGCTGCCCTGGATGCCTACGGCCGGCCTCACGCTGCAGTGGTATAGACTGGCGCTCGGCCAACCGGAGGTCGCCGCGGCAGCGAAGGTAGGGACAAACCCCTACGACCTAATCTGTGAACAAGCGGCTTCTGTTCCTGCCGGCAGCGAGGGCTTGCTGATGATTCCCTGCCTCGACGGCAACTATTTTCCCCATGCCTGTCCCAAGCTGCGTGGCGTCTATGCCGGTATCGGATTGGACCACCGAAAACCCCACTTGGCGCGGGCGCTGCTCGAGGGCGTAGCTCACATGATCCGTCAGTTTGCCGAGATGATGCGCGTAGCGGGAGCCCCCGTCGATCGATTGTTGTGCCTCGGCGGGGGTTCGCGTAGCCCGGTCTGGGCACAAATCAAAGCTGACATCACGGATCTTCCGGTCGTGACTTTTGCCTGCGAAGAAGCTGCCGCTTTGGGGGCTGGGATATTGGCTGCCGTGGGCTACGGAATATACCGGAATGTGGAGGAGGCTCGGCCCATGTATGCGTTGCCGGAACGCGTCTATGAACCTAGGGCGGAGAACCGGGCGATTTATGATAGGGACTTCCGGCGTTTCCACCGGCTCTTGGAGTTGATGGCCGGCTACTTTCAAAGCCTTTCCGCACCCATGGAGAAGTGATAATGGATTCACGGACCCGAGTCCTCACGGCGCTCCGAGGCGGGACTCCCGACCGAGCGCCCGTTGTCGAATGGGCCATAAATTCAGGTGTAATCAAAGCCCTTGGCTGCACCGACAACTTTGATTTGGTCGAACGCTTCGGGTTGGACGGAATAACGATTTTTCCGAATGAGAACAAGTCCTGGATCGACCACGACACTTATGTTGATGAGTGGGGTGTCACGAAGCGCCGGGCGGACGAAGAAGTTTCCATGCCGATTGCGGAGCCCTTGGCATCGGCGGCGGACCTGCTGCACTACGTACCGCCAGATCCTCTGGCCGCTCATCACTTCTGCACCTTGGACCAGGCGGTGAAGCATTTCGGTGGTAGCAAAGCCGTCTTTTTTCAATGCCGCGACGTTTTCTCCATTCCCCGCTACCTGCGTGGTACCGCGCAGATTCTGGAGGATATACTTCTGGATCCCAGTCTCATTGCGGATCTTGTACAGCTTTCGCTCGCCTACAACATCGCCCAAGCGGGGGAAGCTCTGCGGCGTGACGCCGACGCGATTCTGCTGTCAGACGACTATGCGTACAATACCGGCCCTATGTTTTCACCCGCGGTCTTTGACCGGTGCTTTCGCGAGGGGCTCGGCAAGATCGTAGACGCGGTTCATCACGCGGGGGGCCTGGTGGTGAAGCACAGTGACGGGAATTTGATGCCACTGCTGGACGCGATGGTCTCTACGGGCATCGATGCGCTCGATCCCATCGATCCACTGGGAGGAATGTCCGTGGCCGGCGTGCGGGCACGGTATCCAGACCTTCCTCTCAAGGGCGGCGTCCCTCTGTCTGACCTCTCGAGTAGCACTCCATCGAAGGTCGCGTGGGAGGCCGCGCGATGTCTTAAGGAAAGTGGCGGGCGCGGTTATATCCTGTCTTCCAGTAACAGCATTTCCGGCGCGGTGAAACCGGAGAACTTTCTCGCTATGTTGGCTGCGTTGGGGACGGCGCCACCTTCGGCCCACCGTGAGCTATAATTCGATCGTGTTGCTCCCCTTAGCAAGCCGACTCCCGGCCACGTTCAACGTGCGTTGTGAGCGCTCGACTGGCGTGCCATGTTTGCCGGTCTCCATGACCTTCGTTTTGGTCCTGGTCGTGTGCTTTGCTACCGCTTCCTCGGGCCAGTCTGGACAACCCACCTTCGATGAACTGATGAGAGAAGCGGCCCTCGCCCAGCAACGGAAAGACTTCGCGACGGCCTCGAAGAAATATGAAGCGGCAGCCCAGATGCGACCCAGCGCAGCAATCTTCGAGAAGCTGGGATTGTCCTATTTCGTGGGCGGCTCATATGCCCAAGCGGTAACGGCATTCTCCCGCGCCATCAGCCGGGATCCAAAGCGGTGGCCCAGCCAGCTTTTTCTCGGAGTGAGCCTATACAAGATGAACCGCTTCCACGAGGCGCTTCCCCCCATCGCGGAGGCCTTGAGACTTGACCCCCGGCAAAACGATACCCGTTATTGGCTAGGGTGTACACTCCACGCCCTGGGTAACTACGATGAAGCCATCGCGCGACTCCGGGAAGCGACGGCCCCAGACACCCAGAACGTCGACATCCTGTACGCTTTGACCAAGACGTACCTGGACTACTCGTCTGCCCTGATGGACCGCTTGCCGCCGGGGATGCCCAGTCAACAAAGACGGGAAGCGCTCGACCAGCAAGTCCGTGACTTGGCGTCGCCGGGTGCGGAGGCGCGAACCAGATCCTTGGAAGCGCTGCAAACGCGGGAGGTTCTTTATAACGTGGCTCTCAAATCGGAGCCGCCCGATCCCGAGGCGCTCTTTGCGCTCAGCCGGGTGTATGGGCAACTGGGCCAACTGACGGCAGAGAGGGTTTGGGAGCTTAAACCTGACTCCGGCCGGGCACACGAGCTTTTGGGTGAGTCCTACGACAATCGGCAAGACTACCAAAGGGCTGTGACGGAGTTCCGATTGGCATTGCAGGCAAACCCCGACGCGCCCGGATTGCATTACGCAGTGGGTCACGCCTATTGGGAAATGAAGCGCTTCCCCGAGGCTGTGCCGGAACTGGAAAAAGAGCTCGCCCTGAACCCCTACCACCCCTCCGCCAACTATGTGCTCGGCCATATCTATCTTCGCTCCGCTCCACCCCGGCCGCGACTTGCCGCAAGATATCTTCAGCGTGCGGTGGAAGCCAATCCCGATTTCTTGCCCGCACGGAAGCAATGGGGCCGCGCACTCAGCATGATGAACGAAGATCGGCAGGCCATCCAGCAACTTGAACTGGCAGCGAAACAAGATCCCAGAGATGACTCTGTGCATTATCTGCTGGCGGACGAATACAAAAAGATGGGATTGAAGGAAAAAGCTCAGGGCGAGCTGGAAATCTTCAATCGACTTCGGATGGAAACGCACGGCCTCGGGAAAACGCGCGAATGACGACGCCTAAGGCATCGCGAAAAGTGGCGGGACAAAATCAGTTCGTGGTAAGTTATCGGAGGTGCTGTTCGGGCCCATAGCTCAGTTGGTTAGAGCAGCGGACTCATAATCCGTTGGTCCCAGGTTCAAGTCCTGGTGGGCCCACCATTTCGGTTATTTCCACGATCCCGTGGCAACCACGGTAAGCAATTTCTCGACTTTCAGGTCGAGTTCGCGCGCCTCGCCTGCGGCATTGGCGTGTCGCCGGTATCACGACCACCTCACACTACCGGAATAGGATGCTTGCAGGGTCAGCCATGATGCGACCCAGGCGTCGCCTGTCGTTGGGGCACGCCGAGCAGCAACAAAAAGCGCTCAGCAAGGTTCCCTTGCTGAGCGCCATAAGTCTTAACCGATCGCTGGACAGAGGCTACTGACCACCTACTGTGTTCTGGCTTCGTCCTCGTCCACCAGATCCCCGCCCACGGCCGGTGTAGCGGCGGCCGGTAGGGCAGCTTCAGCCGGCATCGTGACTTCCGGTTGCTGCGGTTCGGGCTCGGTGAGCAGCTTAAAGTTGCGATAGAAGTCCAATCCTGTGCCGGCCGGAATCAGCCGCCCCATAATCACGTTTTCCTTCAGGCCACGGAGATGGTCCACGGCGCCACGGATGGAAGCTTCCGTCAGCACGCGGGTAGTTTCCTGGAACGAGGCAGCGGAGATGAATGAATCGGTGGCCAGTGAGGCTTTGGTGATTCCCAGCAGCAACGGCCGGCCGACGGAAGGTTTGCCTCCCTTCGCCTTGGAGCGCTCGTTTTCCTCCCGGAACTTGAACTTGTCCACCTGCTCGTCCAGCAGGAACTCCGTGTCGCCCACTTCTTCGACTTTCACCCAGCGCATCATCTGGCGGACAATCACTTCAATGTGCTTGTCGTTGATGTTCACGCCCTGCAGCCGGTAGACTTCCTGGATTTCGTCCACCAGATATTTCTGCAGTTCTTTTTCGCCGAGCACCGCCAGGATGTCGTGTGGGTTGCGCGGGCCGTCCATCAGCGGCTCGCCCGCCTTCACCCGTTCGCCTTCCTGTACGGAAACGTGCACGCCGCGCGGCAGCAAGTATTCCTTGGTCTCGCCTTTTTCCGGCACCACCTGAATCTTGCGTTGGCCCTTCACCACGTCGGCATAGCGGACGATGCCGTCGATTTCGGTGATAACCGCGGGCTCATGCGGCTTGCGGGCTTCGAAGAGTTCCACGACGCGCGGCAGACCACCGGTGATGTCCTTGGTCTTGGTGGTTTCACGCGGGATCTTGGCCAGCACGTCGCCGGCGTTCACTTCATCCCCCTCTTGCACCATCAAGTGCGCGCGCGAAGGCATGAGGTACTTCTTCGTTCCCCGGGAGCCGCCCTGCTCGCTGCGAATGACGATCTGGGGCTGGTATTTCTCTTCGAACCCGTCCTTTACCACCCATTGCGAGAGGCCCGTGACTTCGTCCACCTGCTCTTGCACGGTTACGCCGGCCTCCAGGTCTTTGAACTGCGCCGCGCCGCCGACTTCCGTGAGGATGGAGAACGTGTAGGGGTCCCACTCCACCACGATGTCACCCATCTTCACCGGAGCGCCATTGGCCACTTTGATGCGGGCACCGTAAACCACCGAGTAGCGCTCGCGCTCGCGGCCCTTCTCATCCACGATGGCTACCGCGCCGTTGCGATTCATCACCACGTGGGCGCCTTCGCGATTGGTAACCGTCTGCACGCTGTGGTACTTCAGGAAGCCGCCATTCTTCGCTTCGAGCGTGCTCTGCTCGGAGATGCGGCTGGCGGTGCCGCCGATGTGGAAAGTCCGCATGGTGAGCTGCGTGCCGGGTTCACCAATGGACTGCGCGGCAATCACACCAACCGCCTCGCCCATCTCCACCACGCGCCCGGTGGCCAGATTGCGTCCGTAGCAGCGCACGCACACCCCGCGCCGCGACTCACAGGTGAGCACGGAGCGGATGCGCACTTTCTCGATGCCCGCGGCCTGGATCTGGGAAGCCAGGTCTTCGTTAATTTCCTGGTTCACATCGACGATGATGTTCCCCTCGTAGTCTTTGATCTGCTCGAGAGAAACACGGCCCACAATGCGGTCGCGCAGGGGTTCCACCACTTCGCCCGCTTCGACGATCGGCACCACTTCGATTCCGTCCAACGTGCCGCAGTCGAACTCGGAGATGATCACGTCCTGCGCCACGTCCACCAGCCGGCGGGTCAGATAACCGGAGTCGGCCGTTTTGAGCGCGGTGTCCGCCAAGCCTTTGCGCGCGCCGTGCGTCGAGATGAAGTACTGCAACACGTTCAGGCCTTCGCGGAAGTTGGCGGTGATGGGTGTCTCGATGATTTCGCCAGAGGGTTTGGCCATCAGTCCGCGCATCCCGGAGAGCTGACGGATCTGCTGCTTCGAACCGCGCGCGCCCGAGTCCGCCATGATGTAAATGGGGTTGAGCTGCCCCGTCGTGTCCTGCTTCTCCATCACCTGGAACATCTCATTGGCTACGTCATCGGTCACGTTGGACCAGATCGCAATGACTTTGTTGTAGCGCTCGCCATGGGTGATGGCGCCTTCCTGGTATTGCTTTTCCACCTCGATGACTTCCTTCTCGGCGGCGCTCACCAGCGTGGCCTTACTCTGCGGCACCACCAGGTCGTCAATGCCGATCGAGATGCCGGCCTTGGTGGCGTACAGGAATCCCAGGGTCTTGACGCCGTCCAGCATCTGCACGGTGGTTTCGAGGCCGAAACGCAGGTAGCAGTAGTTCACCAGCGCTCCCAAGCCTTTCTTCCGCAAGAGCCCGTTCACGAATGGCATCAGCGACTGCCCGGTGGTGGGATCCTTGGGCAGGTGGTCATTGAAAATCACGCGGCCCACCGTGGTGTTGATAAACTGGTTCTTGAGGGTGATGGGCTCGGTGTGCAGCACGTCTTGATTGTCGTAGGCGGTCGTAAGATCGATCACGCGTCCGGTGTAGCGCAGGCGGATGGGCGTGAGGGTCTCCACCTCGCCCGCCTCCAGCGCCAGCAGTACGTCATCGGGGTTCGCGAAGGCGCGACCATCACCCTTGGCGCCACGCTTGTCTTTGGTCAGGTAGTAGACACCCAGCACGATATCCTGCGTCGGGACCGCCAGCGGCTGCCCGTTGGCCGGCGAGAGGATGTTCTGTGCCGACAGCATCAGAACCGAAGCTTCAATTTGGGCTTCCGGCGAAAGCGGAATGTGCACGGCCATCTGGTCGCCGTCGAAGTCGGCGTTGAATGCCGTGCAAACGAGGGGGTGAATCTTGATGGCCTTGCCTTCCACGAGCACTGGCTCGAACGCCTGAATGCCCAAGCGATGCAGCGTGGGAGCACGATTCAACAGCACCGGATGGTCCTTGATCACTTCTTCCAGGATGTCCCACACCACGGATTCCTGGCGCTCCACCATTTCTTTGGCGGCCTTGATGGTGGTGCAGTGGCCAGCCTGCTCCAAGCGGTGATAGATGAAGGGCTTGAAGAGCTCGAGCGCCATCTTCTTGGGCAGACCGCACTGGTGCAGCTTTTGCTCCGGCCCTACCACGATGACCGAACGGCCGGAGTAATCCACGCGTTTGCCCAACAGGTTCTGGCGGAAACGTCCTTGTTTGCCTTTGAGCGTGTCGGAGAGGGACTTGAGCGGGCGATTGTTGGCGCCACGCAACACGCGGCCCCGGCGGCCATTATCGAACAGCGCGTCCACGGCTTCCTGCAACATGCGCTTTTCGTTGCGGACAATCACGTCCGGCGCGTGCAATTCCATGAGCTTCTTCAACCGGTTGTTGCGGTTGATGACGCGGCGATAAAGGTCGTTCAAGTCGGAAGTGGCAAACCGGCCGCCGTCGAGAGGCACCAGCGGGCGCAGTTCAGGGGGGATCACTGGAATCACGTCGAGAATCATCCACTCCGGCTTGTTCCCCGACTTGCGGAACGCGTCCAGCACCTTCAGGCGCTTGGCATGTTTGACCCGCTTCTGCTGCGAGGGATCGCTCTTCATCTTCTCGCGCAGCTCGTCCGCCAAGGTTTCGATATCCACCTGCTTTAGCAGTTCCTTGATGGCCTCGGCGCCCATGCCGGCGCGGAATTTGCCGGCGTACTCCTGCTGCAACTCCCGGTAGCGCTCTTCGGTCAACATCTCTTTCTCTTTTACCGGAGCTTCGCCGGGATCGACGACGACGTAGTTCTCGAAGTACAGGATGCGCTCGAGGTCGCGTAGCGAGATGTCGAGCAAGTGGCCGATGCGGCTCGGGAGGCCCTTGAAGAACCATACATGCGAGCAGGGCGAAGCGAGCTCGATGTGCCCCATGCGCTCGCGACGAACCTTCGAGAGGGTCACTTCCACACCGCACTTATCGCAGATCACGCCGCGGTGTTTCATGCGCTTGTACTTGCCGCACAAACACTCCCAGTCCGTGACTGGACCGAAAATACGGGCGCAGAACAAGCCATCGCGCTCCGGCTTAAAGGTGCGGTAGTTGATGGTCTCCGGTTTGGTGACCTCGCCGTGCGACCACGACCGGATCTTTTCTGGCGACGCCAGGCTGATACGAATGGCGTCAAACTCACCGATCAAACTCACACGATCATAAGGGCTGCTTCGAAACAAGGTTTCCTCCTTCGTAAGGAGAGAAGAAGATTTTATTCGCACCGCCGGCACATGGGGCCGGCAGCCCCGCTCCGTCCTACTCCACTACGGCGGGGACGGGTGGTTGTTCTTTGGGCCGCTTAATCAACTCCACATCCAGGCACAGGCTTTGAAGTTCGCGCACCAGTACGTTGAACGACTCCGGTACGCCCGGCTCGATGGCGGCCTCACCTTTCACGATGGCTTCATAAATCTTGGCGCGTCCGTAAACGTCGTCGGATTTGGCCGTCAACAGTTCCTGCAGGATATACGCCGCGCCGTAGGCTTCCAGCGCCCAAACTTCCATTTCACCGAAGCGCTGCCCGCCGAACTGTGCCTTGCCACCCAGAGGTTGTTGGGTGATCAGCGAGTACGGACCGATGGAGCGAGCGTGGATCTTGTCGTCCACTAGGTGCGACAGTTTGAGCATGTAAATGTAACCTACGGTGACCGGCTGCTCGAACTCGTCTCCCGTCATACCGTCGTGCAATTTGATCTTTCCGGAAACCGGCAGGCCCGCTTTTTCCAGGAATTCCTTGATTTCGCGTTCCGTAGCGCCGTCGAACACCGGAGTCGAGAAGGCCACGCCATTCACCAATGTGCGGGCCACGTCAATCACCCTCTCGTCTTCCATGGCATCGAGAGTAGCCGCCAGCGGGTTATTGCGGAACAGACCCTTCAGCTCCTTGCGCAGCAGTTCGGCCCGCGATTCGGTGGACAGCAGTTGGCGGATCCTGTTCCCCAGTTCGCGCGCCGCCCAGCCCAGGTGCGTTTCCAGAATCTGTCCCACGTTCATGCGGGAGGGCACGCCCAGGGGGTTCAGCACCACTTCCACCGGTGTGCCATCGGGCAGATAGGGCATGTCTTCTTCCGGCAGAATGCGTGCGATCACGCCCTTGTTGCCGTGGCGGCCGGCCATCTTATCGCCCACGGAGAGTTTCCGCTTCATGGCGATATAAACCTTAACCAGCTTGATGACTCCGGGAGGAAGTTCGTCACCCTTCTTCAACTTCTGAATCTTCTCGTCGGTGATCTTCCGCAGAATATCGATCTGCCGCGAAGTCATCTCCTCAATCTCATCGATCTTCTCGATGAGCGTGGGATCCTTCTTGGCGATACGCATGCGCTTGAGGTTGCGTGTGCTGATGCGAGACAGCGCATCGCGATTCAGCTTAGTGCCTTTGGTTACCAGCCGCTTGTTGGTCTTCTCATCGTGCAAGTCGGCCAGAAGTTCTTCGCCTTCGAGCAGGGCGCACAGCCGCTTCAAGCGTTCATCCTGGAGGATGCGGATTTCGTCGTTCAGGTTCTTCTCCAGGCGCGTCACCTGGGAACCTTCGATGGTGCGGGCGCGCTCATCCTTGTCGGCGCCCTTACGCGAGAAAATCTTCACATCCACCACGATGCCTTCGATACCCGGCGGGCAGGTCAGTGACGCGTCGCGTACGTCGCCGGCCTTTTCGCCGAAGATCGCCCGCAACAGTTTCTCTTCCGGCGTAAGCTGGGTCTCGCCTTTAGGTGTAACCTTGCCCACCAGAATGTCGCCGGGCTTTACCGAAGCGCCGATGCGGATGATGCCGCTCTCGTCCAGGTCCTTCAACAGGGATTCGGAAAGGTTGGGAATGTCGCGCGTGATTTCTTCCGGTCCTAGTTTGGTATCGCGAGACTCGATCTCAAACTCCTCGATATGAATCGAGGTATAGGAATCCTCTTTGACCAGTTTCTCGCTGACCAGGATGGCGTCTTCATAGTTGTAGCCGCGCCAGGGCATGAAGGCCACTAGCACGTTGCGGCCGAGTGCCAGTTCGCCGCGGTCGGTGCAAGGCCCGTCGGCCAGCACTTGTCCGGCCTGGACTCGCTGGCCCTTATAGACCACCGGCTTCTGGTTGATGCAGGTGTTCTGGTTGGAGCGGCGGAACTTAATAAGCTGGTATATGTCCGCGCCGACCTCGCGGGAGAGTTGGCCGCTGTGGCCATCGCCCTCGACGCGCACGATGATGCGCTCGCTATCCACGCCGTCCACAATACCGTTGCGGCGGCAGATGACCACCGCGCCGGAATCGCGCGCCGTGACTTCTTCCATGCCCGTGCCCACCAGTGGCGCTTGCGCTCGCAGCAGCGGCACTGACTGGCGCTGCATGTTCGAACCCATCAAGGCGCGGTTGGCGTCATCGTTTTCCAGGAAAGGAATCAGCGAAGCCGCGACGCTCACCAGTTGTTTGGGGCTGACGTCGATGTAGTCGATTTCATCGCGGCGCTTCAGCACGAAGTTGCCCGCCTGCCGTGCGTTCACGAGTTCATGGATGATCCGGCCTTTGTCGTCCACACCGACGTTGGCCTGAGCCACTACGTACTGGTCCTCTTCCCAGGCCGACTGGTAAAACGAGAACGGTTCGTGTTCGACCGCCTTGCGCTTCTTCTCGCGCAACTCTTCGTTGGTTTTCTCAACCGTGCTGACTTCGACGTGCTCACCCACCTTCCATGGGCCATCGCCGCCGTGCGTCACCGTGACGTAGTCAACAATTCGTCCCCCGCGCACCTTGCGGTAGGGGCTCTCGATAAAGCCATACTCGTTGATCTGCGCGTAGCAGGAGAGGGAAGAGATCAACCCGATGTTGGGACCTTCCGGCGTCTCGATGGGGCAGATGCGGCCGTAATGCGTGGGGTGCACGTCGCGCACTTCGAACCCCGCGCGCTCGCGCGAGAGGCCGCCCGGTCCAAGAGCGGAAAGCCGCCGTTTGTGGGTGATCTCCGACAGGGGATTTGTCTGATCCATGAACTGCGAGAGTTGGGACGATCCGAAGAACTCCCGAATGGCCGCCATCACCGGCTTGGCATTGATCAGGTCGTGCGGCATGGCGGTGGACATTTCCTGGTACACCGACATCTTTTCCTTGATCGCCCGCTCCATGCGCACCAAGCCCAGCCGGAACTGATTCTCGATCAATTCACCCACGGCCCGAACGCGGCGGTTCCCCAGATGATCGATGTCATCCACCGAATAGATGCCGCCGGGATTCTTCTTCAGAGTCAGCAGGTAGCGAATGGCGGCGTAGAAGTCTTCCGGTTCGAGCGTCCGCTTGTCCAGCGGTAATTGCACCGGCGAGTGCTCAGAATGGTCGGTGGCGAGGGTGCCCTCACAAGCTCGCACCACTTCGGAGAAGATACTTCCCTCGCGCTTGCCAACGAACATTTTCTCTTCGTCGACGACCACGTAGAAGTTAGCAGGGGGGAAATTCCGGGAATCCTCGACGTCGAATTGCTGGGCTTTGTCGTCAAGCCGCGACTTCAACTTGGAGTAATACCCAAGCTTGATGTTGAACTTCAGCCTTCCCACGCGGGAGAAATCGTACTTGCGCGGGTCGAAGAACATGCCGTTGAACAGGGAAGTGGCGGTTTCCAGCGTGGGAGGATCGCCCGGCCGCATCTTACGATACATTTCGATCAGGGCTTCCTGCGACGTTTTCAGCGTGTCGCGCTTGAGCGTTCCGGAAATGACCCCACCGCAATCGTCGCGATCGGGGAAGAAAACCTGGATTTCTTCGATCGCCGATTCCTGAATGGAATTCAGAACGTTGGCGGTGATTTCGTTGTTGGCTTCGAGCAAAACCTCGCCGGACGCCGGGTCGACGATGTCCACCGCGGTGAAGGCGCCTTCCAAGTCGTGTGCCGCCACTTCCACCTGGGTGATCTTGGCTTTTTGGATTTCCCGGAAGGCCGCTGCCGTGATCTTCCGCCCCGCCGGCACCACCGTTTCCTGCGTTTTGGGATTGTCGATGCTCTTGGAGATGCGGTTGTTGACCAACCCGCTGGAGATTGCCCAGAAGAACTTACGGTCCCTCAGTGAGATCTTCTCGATCTGGTAGAACGCTTTCACGATCTCCGCATCGTTCTTCAGCCCCAGCGCGCGCAGGAAGATCGTCGCCAAGAATTTGCGCTTGCGGTCGATGCGCACATAGAGCAGGTTCTTAGTGTCGTATTCAAACTCCACCCAGGAGCCGCGGTAGGGGATGATCTTCCCGAGGAAATAGGTCTTTTGGGCATTGGCCTCAAAGAACACGCCCGGGGACCGGTGTAACTGGCTGACAATGACGCGTTCGGTGCCATTCACGATGAACGTGCCGTTTTCCGTCATCAGCGGGATTTCGCCGAAGTAGACTTCCTGTTCCTTGATATCCCGGATGCTCTTGTGGCCGGTGTCGCTGTCCTTGTCGTAGAGGGTGAGGCGGATGGTGACTTTGAGGGGCGCGGCGAAGGTCATGCCCCGCTCCTGGCATTCGGTCACGTCATATTTCAGTTGCAAAGCCACGGGGTCGCCGCACTTGTTGCAGAACGTCACCACGTTCTTATTGAAGGTGCCGCACTTGCTGCACAGCACTTCGCCCACTTTGAAGGGGTCGGTGATGACGGTGTGGCCGCAGTTCTTGCAAGTACTCCGCAGGTGATGCAAACCCTTCA
>Ga0335071_10000576_pt1 | contig 40273 bp, 23 predicted proteins | sample Lox_Sample_15_FD_206724 | JGI IMG/M metagenome (GOLD analysis project Ga0335071, IMG submission 206724) | Soil microbial communities from Loxahatchee National Wildlife Refuge, Florida, United States - Lox_Sample_1.5 | ecosystem: Environmental > Terrestrial > Soil > Wetlands | place: USA... | reverse complement strand
CGGCAATCGGAGCCTTCACTCGCATGTTCTGGATGTTGGTTTCCGCCAGTTGCATGGCAAGGCGGGCTTTGTTGCGCTTTTCTTCGCTGAGAGCGAGTGCGGCCTGGTTCGAGGTTGTGTGTGATTGAATGTCCACCTGCAGTTGCGCGAGTGCACGCTTCGCTTCTTCGAGGGCCAGCAGGTTCTTCTTGGCATCGATCTCGCTGAGCAATTCGTTCTTGCTGACGTCCAATTCCGCCCGCCGCACGGCATATTTCGCTTTCAACAAAGCGGTCGAGTCTTCCGCTGCCTGGACTTCGGCGTCCGCCTTGTCTTTCAAGATTTCTTGTTCCGCCTGCGCCAGATCGCTGTGCGCCTGCGCCAAGTTGTATTCCTGCTGACTGGGGTCAAACTCCAGCACTACATCGTCTTTGTGCGCAAAACTGCCTGTTTCCGCGATGTGGATGACCCGGAGTGAACCTCCCGCCACGGCGGGTGCCGTAACGATCCGCGATTCCGTTGCTTTAACCAATCCATTCGCAAGGAAACGCAGTTGAACATCCGACTTTTGCGCCGTCGCCGATGGAACATCGCCATCTCCCGCCGAGACGGTCTTCACTCCGCAGCCACACAACGCCGTTGCCGCAGCCACCAGGAACAACCAAATGTAATCGGATTGGCGTTTCCCGATTCGCATTTTCATTTGCCCAGCGTTGGATCCTTCAACGCCACTACATCCCCCTCCCTCACTCCAGTGGCAATCAAGACTTCGTCTCCACTCCGTCGCGCCACCTCGACTACCTGCTCTTCGAATTTCGAACCGCGCCGCACGTACACCACCGACCGCCCTTCTTTGCGGAACACGCTGGCCGAGGGCAAGACCAATCCGTTGGCCACCTTATCGATGGCCACTCGTATGTGGGCACCCATACCCGGGGTCAGACGGTCGTCTTGCTCGTTCAATGCAATGCCCGTTGTGAAATTCTTCGGAAATGGCCAACCGGCATTGAAATCCATGCTCGCCGTCGAACTGATCTCATCGACAGTTCCGTTGTAGCTGCGGTCCGGCACTGCATCGACGCGCACGATTGCCGGCTGCTTGATTTGAACTTTCCCCCTCTGCGCCTCTTCGATCCGGGCGGTAATCCGCACGCTGGAAGCATCGGGCAGTTGCGCCAGCGCCATACCGGGAAAAGCGTGATCGCCCGCTTTAAAGGGCGCTGCTGGTTGCATCGGCGCCGCGGCCTGCCAGTTGTCCTCCACCAGAACGGTGGCATCCGCCGCCGCTCGCAGAGTCAACGCTGCCAGTTGGGCCTCATCACGGTTCACCTGAAATTCCGCCGCGTCCTTTTTCTTTTGCTTGCCGATGAGATTGGACTCCGCCGAGGCACGGTCGGCGTTGCGCTTGTCTTCCGTCTCCTGAAGCTTCCGCTCTGCGTCAGCCAAGGCCAACTTCGCTTTCTGTCCCTCAATGACCGACAGGATCTCCTGCTTCTGCGTCTCCATCTTGGCGGTTTCGACGTCAAACTGGGCTTTCATGATGTCCGTCTGGTCCTGCTCTTCTTTCTGCCGTGCCGCCACCTTGGCCTGCTGGATTTCTGCATCGGCCGACTTCAAAGCCGACTGGTCCTGGGCGAGTGTCTGCTTCAACGTTGTGGTGTCGAATTCCACGATTACGTCGCCCTTCTTCACCTTCGTCCCGGTCGGCACAATCTTCAAAATCTGCAGATCTCCTGCGGCAGGGGGCGCCGAAACGGTCAACGAATGCACGGCCTTTACGGAACCCTGCAATTCCGCGTATTCCACGAAGTCTTTCCGCTGCGCCGTTGCGGTAGGGAATTTTGCCGCCGGCCGCGCGTAGCGGATGACCACGAAGACCAGCAAAATAGCTACGATTGCGCCCGCGGCAAGAAACGGCCGCCTGTTTCGCCACCCGTTTCCCAGCGGCCAGTTCATGGCTTCGCGGCCCCTTCGCGGACCACTGCTGACGCCCGCAGTACCTCACCCTGCGCCACGCCTGACAGAATGACTGCTTCCGTATCACTTGTCTGACCCAGCTTCACCGTCCGCTTGTCATATCCGCCCACGGACTTGACCCATACAAAGTCGCCGTCCGTCCCGCTTGCGATCGCAGCACGCGGCACGACGAGGACCTGCGGGTTACTGGCCATGACAATGTCCAGCGCCGCAGACAAGTCTGGCAAGAGCCGCGGATCGCTGCCCTGAATCGTGAACAGCGCCGCGAACGTCCTCACTTTTTCGGAGAACTTCCCCTGCTCGCCAAGCGGTGAGACCTCCGTCAACGTCGCCGGCAATGTCATGCCCGGATACGCGTCGAACCGCACTGTGGCCGTCTGGCCGACCTTCACGCTGCCAAAATCGGACTGGCTCACGGTCGCGCGCACTTCCATCTTCGACGGGTCCACTACCTGCATGAAGGGCACGCCGGGCTGCACCGAGTCTCCCTTTTGCACCGTTCCCATCCGGCTGCCCAGCCATACGGTGTTCATAACCGCCACTCCATCCATCGGCGCGTGAACGGTCATCTTGTCGGAATTCGACTGAGCGTAGCGCATGGCTTCCTGCGCCCGGTCGCGTTGAATCTCCAGAATCTTCGTCGCGGCGTTGGCCGCTTTTCGTTTCAGGTCGTATGTCTCCTTGACCTGCTTCAGGGTGACCTTCGCTTCCTCGAGCGCCTCGTCATTCTTTTCTGCGTCGATGCGCGAAACGATCTCGTTCCTCTGAACTTCCAGTTCGGCCTTTTTCAACGCGGTGTCCGCCGTCGCCAGTATGGTATCGTCCTTTGCCTTTGCGATGTCCGCCTCGGCTTTCTTTTGTTCCACCTGACTCACGAGATCGGTGTAGGCTTTCTGCTTCTCCAGGAAATCCTTCACCTGGGCCTGTGGGTCGAACTGCACCAGCACGTCACCAGTTTTCACCGAGGCTCCCGGCGCGATGATCGCGGTGATATTGAGAGTATTGAGCTGCGCACCTTCGAGTTGTGGCGCGCTCACGATGAACGACCGCATGGCTTGCGTCGTTCCGCTCAGCCGCAGCACTTGAGAAAAATCCTTACGCTCGACGAGCACCGTAGGGTTGGAAACGGAATGTACAGGATCGGCCGATCCAAGGGTGGCGTGAATACGGGGAATGAGAAAAACGATGAGCACGATGGCGACTCCCGCCACCACCACCGCCATCCATTTCATCCTCGACCTTAAAGTAAAGGCATTGCCGATCGATTCGTCCATAGTTCGCCGGACCAGCTTTGGCCAGTCGCTTTCGCTTGCACCGCGGGCACGACCACCTAGCGCTATGAATCTAAGTCATCGAATGAAATAAGCAACCGCTACCTAGGATGCACCCTCGGCTTCCAGCGTATCCTCTGTATGCTAATTAGACGCCAATTTCGACGACTAGTTAACGGATTGCCCCGTTGGTGTGGACATCGCGGGAATGCGAATCGCGGCTGCCAGCACGAAGATGTTGGCATGGCAACACCAAGGGGCGCAGTCCTTGTAACGCACTGACAACACATGAGTTAGAGAAATCGGAATCAGTATTGGAACGAGGTGCTCCAGTCACGGAGCGCGTCTTTAATATGAATCGTTAGCGACTCGCTCTCGCCGTCGTAACTCCAGTCACTCACTGTCTGATCGCCCACCTGCACTCGCTTCGGCGCGGTGTCCACTCCGAACACTTTCACATCCACTTCCTTCCACCAAGGCTGATATCCGGCGCTTTCCATTTTGCTGGTCACGCTCACCGAACCCGGCGCTACCGCGCAGGAGTAGTTCACTCGCAGGAACTCGCCCTTCTGGTAGGCAAAGGTGTGCCCGTCATCCTGATAGAGTGCCCCATGGCAGCCGTCGCCAGGATACACTCTGAGCTCCAAGGGCCCGACCGGCGTCTCCGACGTGCTCTGAATCACTGGCTGCATCGGCAGGATGGCCCCGGCACGCACGAATAGCGGTACGTAATCCAGCGCCGGCCGCGTCGTCAAGTGATCTTTGTCCGTGAACTTGGCCGCCGACCAGAAGTCATACCAAGTCCCTGCCGGGAACTTGAGTTCTGCGGCGTCGATCATCTCGGTCACGACGGGCTCAACGAGCAAGTCAGGCCCGAAGAAGAAATCCCGATCGTCGGTGTAGAACTCTGGGAGCTGCGGATACTCAAGAAATACTGGCCTCATCAGAGGCAGTCCGGTGCGGGAGGTCTCTTCCATCGAGGTGTAGATGTATGGCAGCAGGCGGTAGCGGAGTTCAATATACCGCTTGCGCGTGGCCTCCTGGTTCGGTGAGTTCTCCCAGGGTTCCTGATTGGCGGTGCCCTTTGCGGTGTGGTCGCGATAGATCGGATTGAACACACCCAATTCCAGCCAACGCGTCAGCAAGTCTGATGGTGGCGAACCCGCAAACCCGCCAATATCCGATCCCACCAATGGGTAGCCCGAGAGTCCCATGTTCAGCATGATTGGCGTGCTGATTCGGATGTGACTCCACGTGCTGATGTTATCGCCCGTCCAGGTGGCGGCATACCGCTGCGTTCCCGCATAGGCGGCGCGCGTTAACACGAAGGGGCGCTCGTTCGGGCGCAACTTCAACAGCCCATCATGGGTCGCCCGCACATTCTGCATACCGAAGACGTTGTGCACCGCCGAATGAGGCAACGATGTGCCATCGTCCAGGCGGTGCCGGTTGTCGAGCGGCATGGTCTTGGTCACCGTTTCGAACACTGCCGGCTCGTTCATGTCGTTCCAGAAGCCGGCGACGCCGATCCCCACGAAATCCTTGTACAGCGGGCCCCACCAATCCCGCACGCGCGTCAGGGTAAAGTCGGGGAACACGCTGAGTCCGGGCCAGACTGGCGCCACGTACAGCGAGCCGTCCGCCTTCTTTACGAACACATCCGCCTTTGTGCCGGAATCGTACGGAAGATAACCATGATCCGGATCGTGTTTGATGTGGAGGTCGGTAATCAGCACGGTGTGAATTCCCTGCTTCGACAGATCCGCGACCATCTGCTCAAAGTGGGGAAAATAGTCGCGATTCACGGTGAACGGCGCGTAGCCCTGCTGGTAATCGATGTCCAGGTAGATGGCGTCCACCGGGATCTTCTTGTCGCGAAACGTCTTCGCGATGTCGTAAACCCGCGACTCCGGATAATAGGAATAGCGGCTCTGCTGGAATCCCAGAGTCCAATAGGGCGGCAGCGGTGTGTGCCCCACCATCTCGACGAATGCCTGCACGATCTTCTTCGGCTCTGGCCCAGCAAAGTAGTAATAGTTAAGCTCGCCACCCTCGGAACCGAAGGTGTAGTAGAAGGGCGACTCCAGACCGAAATCAAAATTCGTGCGATAGGCGTTGTCGAAGAAAACGCCGTATGCCTTGCCCTCTTTCAGGCCGAGGAAAAACGGGATCGACTTGTAGATCGGGTCGGTCGACTCCTGAAACGCAAACGAATCCGTATTCCACAGCGTGAAGGCGCGATTGCGGCGATTCAGCGAACCGGGATGATCTCCCAAACCGTAATAGTTCTCCAGCAGCGGCATCTGCTTCCACACGCGCACGCGCTCGCCGCTCCAGGCCATCGGCAAGGACGCCTCGTCCGCCAGTACCGTGTTCCCCTGTTTGTCTTCAAAACTGATCAGGAGCGGCGACTTCTTCACGCGCACCACCACATCGGCGTCGCTCAGCTCAACATGGTCCTTGCTGTCCTTGATGGCCACTGAGGGCGCTTTGGCTTCTTCGATCACTGCCCACGAGAAGTCTTTGGGGAACGTTCCCGACGGCGCCATGCGCACACGCACAATCCCGGGCCGGAAAAACGAAATCTGTACCTTCGCCGCGCCGGCTTTCAGCACCACGCCATCGGCCCGCTTCTCTACCGACTGCACGTTGCCGACGTGCTGCCAACCCTGTGCGCGAAGCGGCGTCACCGCCGCGCAGAGTACTAATGGCAACAAGCTGCAACGCTTGCCCATCCTCGACATTTCATCCTCCGTCAACGACGCCGTTGCACCATGACTCCGAGCCAACAGAGCGCACCAGCCCTGTCGACGCATTTCCACTGCGCCCAGAAATGCAAAAGGGGAGCTCTTTCGAGCTCCCCTTTCGCTTAGGGGTGTTAGGGGTTAGAAAATGAATCGCAATCCGAATTGGATCGCGCGCATACCTGACGGCGAACCTGGAGAGCTGTCCGCTTCAATGTCCGTGATCTGACCGGCATTGCCGCCGCAGTCTACGCAGGTGTTGCCCTGGTTGCCGTTGAAGCCCAGCACTGGGTGGTTGAACACATTGTAGGCGTCAAACCGGAACTGTGCCGAGTACTTCTCCGTGATGGAAAAGTTCTTGGCCAAAGAGAAGTCTGACCAGAACCCGTGCGGACCGCGAATGGAGAAAATCCCCGCGTTGCCGGTCGTTCCGCAGGCAGGTAGCGACCATCCGCCGGAAGACGGACGCGCTAGTGCGCAGGAGTCTACCCCATTGTCTGCCGTGGTCAGGTTGTAGGCTAGTGGCGCCACGGGCTGGAACCAGTACGTGTTTCCACCCTTATGAGTGACGCCTGTACTGAAGGACCCGATCTTGTTCGGCAAGCACGGTGCCGAGCCACTGAAGATTTGGCCGCATTCACCAATCGACGGCGTGAAGGGCAAACCGCCGCTCCAATTGAACGTTTGCGTCAACTGCCAGCCGCCAATCAGGAAGTTCATGGGTCGGCTGACGTTGCTGGCATATTTCTGGCCACGGCCAAACGGCAACTGGTAAACCACGCTAGCAATGAATGCATGGTTACGGTTCATGTCGTTCGGGCCGTACGACAACGCGTGGTTAATGTAGTAGTAGCCGTTGTTATAGGCCCACGCGTGCGAGTAGGTGTAAAACGCCATGAACTGCAAGCCTTCGGAGAAGCGCTTGTCCACCTTGACGACCAGCGATTCATATTCGTTGTTGGCGTCGTTTCCGAAGTAGTTACCCAGGTCCGTTGAGCAGCAACGGAGCACACCTCCGGCAGCGTTGGTGTAACCAGGGTAGCTGAACGCGTTGAAATACGGACGGCGGGCGTTGTCCGGAATCACTGGTGTGAATCCAGCCAAGCTGCAAGCGCCAGCGGCGTTGCAGGTCACCAGATTCGAGCCGGCCCCCAGCGCTACCGGGTTTGCGTTGTATGCCGGGCCGTCTCCGTTGAACACGTGCGTGCCCTTGTTCCCCATGTAGGTGACTTCCAGGTTGATGGTGTTGGTCAACTGCCGCTGGAACGCGAGGTTCCAGGTGTCCACCGTCGGAAGCACCTGCTTCGTCGGACGGATACGCGGATCGACAAGGCCTTGCGGGCCCTGTAGCGGCAACGTGCCCGTCGCTGGAATGGGAATGGGAAGCGGAAGGCCAAACGACGCCGGACCTTGCGCCAAAGTGAAAATCGGAATGTTGTTGTTCACATTGAGTGGGTTGAGGCTCGCCGACTGAATCTGCTCATTCGCCAGCACAGGCAAGTTCTGTGTCACCACGTGTCCGAAATTCGAACCGAACACGCCGATGTCAAAGCTGCGGCCGTAACCCAAGCGCAGTACGGTCTTCGGGTTGAATGCGTACGCGATGCCAAGTCGCGGCGCGAACGCCTTCCAAGCATTGCCGATATTGCCGTTGAGGCCGTACGGTCCCTCGCCGGCCACGCGTATCACGCCCTGCTCAATGTTCGCGAAGCCACCGTTATTCTTGGCGTTGACGGATTCGGGGAAGTATATCTCCCACCGTAAGCCGTAGCTCAGGGTCAACTTGGAAGTGATGCGCCAAGTATCCTGGCCATAGTAGAACGTACGCCACTGGCGCTCCATCGCGTTCAGGGAGGTGCTATAGAAGCGGTTGAACGAGGTAACGTCGCCCAACAGGAACGTGGCGAGACCAAAACCGCCCGTGCCGTTGTCGCTGGTTGCACCGGAGTCAAAATTCAGAATGCCGGTGCGGTTCGCGTCGCTAGGCACGCGAAGGTTGGTGGCATAACGGATGTCGACACCGAACTTGATTGTGTGGTTGCCGTGAATTTTCGTCCAGTTGTTTACGCCCTGCCACTGATTTTCGCGTTCCGTCAGTGGGCAGTTGCAACGGCCGACGTTTAATCCGTCGCCGAACGGCGTAAGAAAGTTATTCCCGCTGTTGTTCACGTTGAACGAGGAGAGACCGCCGGTGACCGGTGGCCCTGGCAGACCGCTACCGGTATTCAGCCCTGGGATGCCCAGCGCGTCCATCTTGGCCACGCTCGCGTCGGAGTAGGCCGTCTGCGGGTTGTACTTCATCCACCCGAAGCGGAAGTCCGTGAGCCAGCTACTGCCCAACGCCTTGTCGAAGCCGGTCGCCAAGCTGTAGTTGTGGACGTTCGAAGAACCATTTAGACCGCCAGGACCGAAGCCGGGGCCGCCCAATGCACCAAACGCTCCCTTGCCGGACAAACTGAAGTAATCCAAGCTAAAGCGGCCGAACACCTGGAAGTTCTTCGGAGCATTCCAATCACTGCGGATGTCGAAGCTGTTCTGCTTAAACGGACCGGAGCCCGAGCCGAAGAAGTTGTTCGTCGTCGAAGAATTCGATGGCGTTGGGAATAGGGCCAGAACATTCCCTGCCTGTTGAGAAATCCGAGCGATGGGAATCTGGAAGTTGTTGGCCGGCAAGCAAGCTGTAGCAGCCACAGTACCCTGCACGCCGCAAAATACGAGCCGCCCAGCGCCGGTATTTGGATTACCAGTAGTTGGATCGTAAAGGTAGTTGCTTGGGTCCCCAGCTTTGCCGTTGCCGATGTTTCCAGCATACGCACTCAGATCGCAGAAGCCTGACGTGTTCTTCGCGGGGTCGCATCCGGTGAGCACGCTCGCGATGGGGATCGTGGTGTTGTTGGTGATACCAGCGCTCTGGTTCGTGCCCTGGTAATCGCCGAAGATGAACAACTTGTCCTTGATGATCGGGCCGCCGGCCGATCCGCCATACTGCTTCCAGTTACCGGATGGGAAAGACCCGCCGGGCAACTGCGTAAATGGATCGCGCGCCACCCAGTCGTTGTTCCGCCAGTAGTAGAAGCCAGTGCCGTGGATTTCGTTCGTGCCGGATTTAATTTGCACGCCCACCGAGCTGGCAATGGCCTTGCCGTTCTCCGCGTCGAAGTTCTGATAGCTGATCTTGGCTTCTTGAATGGCGTCCAAGTTGGGGTTCACGACGATAATGCCCAGGATCGGGTCTTGGTTGTCAGTACCGTCCAAGTTGAAGCCCGTACCGCTGAAGTGCTGCCCATTCACCATAATCTGCTGGGCGCCCTGCGGGTTTTCCGTTGCCGCGTGGCTCCAGCCAACCAGTTTCTGAGAACCGGGTGACAGCAATTGGAAGTTCGTGAAATTTCGATTCAGGATCGGCAGGTCTTCGACGTATCTGGTGTTGAAGTTCACCGACACGTCGGCGCGGTCTGTGGTCAATTGTGGAAGTTCACTCGTGACTTCCACGCTTTGGGTCACGGAGCCGACCTGCATCTGTGCGTCAGCGCGCGCGCTCTCATTCGCGGACACGGCTACCGTAGCAATCTCGTAGACTTTAAACCCCTGCGCCTCAATTTTGAGCTTGTACGTGTCTGGTATCAGGTGGGTAACTGTGTAGTTCCCACTCTCGTTTGTGGTTGTCTCTTCCGAGATGTTTTTCGTAATTGACGTGACAGTCACCTTGGCGCCGGCTACTGCGGCGCCTTGTGGATCTGTCACTGTCCCGAGGATGCTTCCGTACACCGCCTGAGCCGAAGCTCGAGGTGCAGCTAACCCCCACACCATGCAGCAGGCCAACAACAGTCCTACTAGCAAGCGCCTTTGCATTCCACTCCTCCTGAAAGAACCGACTATGTGCGACCTTACACCCCAATAACAGAACCATCAGGTCGTCGTCCGAGAGCGAACGCGAAACGACACCTGACTGCGCACCTGAGAAGTTTTTGGATGAAGCCGAAAGGAGCTACTCCCTAGCGGAGCCACCCCTTCGCGACACGACAGCCCAACCTTCCCTCATTCGCCCGTTCCTCAACCCGCCCTCGGAAGGCCCCGCGACTGCCAAACCTGTACAGTCGTGCACCGGCGACCACCAAGGCGGCAGACAACGCCGACCTCGAGCGAAAATTTTGGTAGCAACTATTCAACTTTCCGCTCACTGAGGCAAGTTTCCCTAGGTTTGATACCGTTACACGCGATAAACCTCGGACTTGCATCAATATGCGCGCCTTGATAGGCTCCTGTTACATCGATGTAACGGGGAGCCTCGTGCTGGAAAACTCGCAGTTGCAAGCCGCGGTCGATCGCCTGGCCGCAAGCCAGGCCCTTCATGGTTCGGAATCGCTCCGCAAGCTGCTTCGGTACCTAGCTAAGCGTGCGCAGGACCAACCCGGCGTCCAGGTTAAGGAGTATCAGATTGCTACAGAGGTCTTCGGCCGTCAGCCCGATTTCGACCCTCAGCTCGATTCGTTTGTCCGCGTTCAGGCGGGCCGGCTGCGCGCCAAGCTCTCGGAGTACTACACTTCCGAGGGCGTCTCTGACCCCATCATCGTCGAGCTCCCGAAAGGCAGCTACGCTCTAGCAGTCCACGAGCGCCCTGCAGCAACTCACGGGGGCAACGGGGCCACAACGGACAGCCATGCTATTCCAGCATCGGTCCCCACCCCGGCCAGGCGGAGTCCGCTTGTAGCTTCGCTAGCTCTCGCCTTGGCAGCGTCATTGCTCGTCATCGTTTGGCTGATGGTCACGCGCCGACCCGGCTCAGGTGTTGCCACCGGCCCCAAGCCCCCGCGGGCGTTTCAGATTTTCTGGAAAGGCTTTGATAAAGGCGGCGAGGAACCTTGGGTCATCTTCAGCAATGCTGCGTTTGTGGGGCGGCCCGATTCCGGGATGCGCTACTTCAATCCGGCAAAGGATGGCAATTCTCCGATTCTCGACCACTATACTGGCGTCGGCGAAGTCCTGGCCGTGCACAATCTCGACAGCGTTTTCGGCGCTCTGCATATGTCGGCTCGCGTCAAACGCGGCAGCTTGTTCTCTCTCGACGATGCCAAGAACAACGATCTTATTTTTATCGGCTCACCGTCCGAGAACCTTACGCTCCTCGAAGTTCCAAGTACCACGCAGTTTGTCTTTCGTCGCGTCGATTCGGGCGTGCGGACCGGCAACGTCAAAGTGGTCAACGCCCATCCGCTATCCGGCGAAGACCCCGAATATATGGCCAGCCCCTCCAACACACCCCTGACTGAGGACTACGCGGTGGTAGCGTTGGAGCACGGCATCAATCCGCAGAATGCGGAACTCATCCTGGCAGGAACCACCACCATCGGCACGCAAGCGGCGGTCGAGTTCGTCACGCGCGAGAATTACCTCAACGATCTATTGGCTAAGTTGAATGTCACGTCGCCGGAAGACTTGAAGCCTTTCGAAGTTCTCATCCGAGTGAAGGTCACGAAAGGTGTGCCTGTCGAGTCGTCAATCATCGCGGTGCGGGTTCTGAAGTAGCTCGGACGGCTTACCGCACTTGCGGCGTCAGTTTCGGGTCTAGTTCCGCGGCCTTCTGGAATTCCTGAGCCGCTTCTTCCTTCTTCCCCTGTTGGAGCAATGCGATTCCGAGCTGATAGTGCGCTGGGGCATAGTTTGGAGAGGTGTTGATCGCGGCGCGGAATTGCGAAATCGCGCCATCCAGATCCCCCACGCGCAGCAGCCGCTTCCCTGAGTTTGTCGCAAACACCGTCGCCTGCATATCGGTCCTCTGCTTGGCCAGTTGATTCCCCAGGCGGGCTTCCTGCGTTGCCCCTTGCGTGTCGCCGGACTGTCGCAGCACCGCGGCCAGAGTCGTATGCGCGCCCGCAAAGTCCGGCTGCAGTCGAATAGCTTCCCGCAACGCCGCCGCCGCTTCCGGCAGTTTTCCCTGCTGCTTCAGCACCGTGCCGAGCGTGTAATACGATTCGGCATAATCCGGCTTGGCTTTGATCGCCTTCTGCAACTCGTCGACGGCGGCGTCATTGTCGCCCATCTGCCAAAGCGTCACACCCAACGTGTAGGGCGCATCCGGCTGCGAAGGATCAATGGCCTCCGCCTTCCGCAACTCTGCCACAGCTTCTGGCAACTTATCCTGCAGCTTCAGCGCCAAGCCCAGGTTGTAGTGCAGCGTCTGGTCGTTTGGTGCGCTTTTTAACGCTGACTCAAACTCGGTCACAGCCGCAGCAAAATCCGCTTTTTGCAGATAGGCTGTGCCCAAATTCCCTTGGTACTGCGCATCCTCCGGCTTCAGCCGGACCGCTTCTTTGAACGCGGCGATAGAACCATCGCCGTCGCCCATCTGCAGAAGAGAAAGCCCCAGATCGTTGTGTCCATCTGGGTTGGCCGGTTCCAGCCTCACCACCTCGCGAAACGCCTGGGACGCCTCGTCTGGTCTACCCACGCGCTGCAACAGCAATCCCAACTGATTCTGCGCGGCGCCCTGGTCAGGATTCATCTTCACCGAGGTTTGCAGCGCGGCAATCGCCGCTTCCAAATTCCCACGTTCCCGTTCTGCTTCGCCCAGATACAGAAACGCGTACGCGTTCGACGGCAACAAGGCCGTTGCGAGCTTCAATTCCTCTACGGCCTCGTCGAACTTCTTCTCGCCCAATTCCAACGCGCCCATATGCAAATGCGCCGCTCCGAAATTCGCATCCAGCTTGATCGCTTCCTGAAACTCGCTGGCGGCCTCCAGGGTGTTTCCCTGGCGTACTAGCAACGACCCCAAATCGTCGTGATACTCGGCGTTCGAACCGTTAATCGCAATCGCCTGGCGAATCGCGCTGATGGCAGGCTCGACTTGCCCGGAGAAATCCAACGCATGAGCCAACACGTGGTGCGCCTCCGCCATTCCGGGCGACAGTTTCACGGCGGCCTGCGCCTCTTGCACCGCTGCCGCTCCATTCCCCTTCATCACGTACGCCCGCGAAAGCGTCAAGTGTGTTTCCGCCACTTCGGGCTTCAATCGGGTGGCGTCCTTGAGGTGGGTAATTGCGGGATCGACTTGCCCTTGCATCAGCAGTACCCATCCGAGCATGCTGTGCGCTTCGGCCAGTTTTGGATTCGCACGTACTGCGGCTTCGAAGTCCTGCCGCGCTGCCGTCAAGTCTCCCTTCTGGACCGCCGCCAAGCCCTGGTTGTAACGCTGTGTTGCTTTCGATGAACCTGGGTTGCTCTGCAGAGTTGCACTTGCGGTTTGGGCGCGGGCGGGAGCATGCCCGAGGAAGAGCATCAGCGCCATGATTCCGATCGCGCCGAGTCTCGTTGTCAACATAGCAGGGGTGTCGACCGGATTTCCCGCCCTCTTCCTCATACGCAAAATACTAGCACCCTGCATGCCCGCCGCTGTGCGCGCCAACACCTACGGATTCCGTCCATTCGCTCGCAGCCGCTTAACTTCCGCCAGGTTTTCTTGCGCGACGTTGTTCTTTGGATCGAGTTGTACTGCCATTTCCAGGTGCCGCTGCGCTGCCAGCAGATCTCCGGATTCCGCCAGCGCTCCTCCCAGATTCGCCTGAGCCATCGAATCGTCAGGCCTCAGCCGCACGGCTTTCTGAAATTCTTCCGCCGCCTCGTGAAACTGTCCGAGCGACGCCAGGGCGTTTCCCAGGTTGTAGTGCGCCGGAAAGTAGTCTGGCTGCGATTTCACCGCTATGCGCAGGGGCCCGAGCGCGGCGTTCGCATCTCCAAGCGCCAAAAGCGCTCCGCCCAACGCGTTGTTGGCAACGGGATCTTGGGGCCGTAAACGCACGGCTGCCCGGTAATGCTCCAGCGCTTCCACTGCGTTGCCACTTGCTTGCAGTATGGCTCCCAAATTGTATTGCTGCGCGAAATCGCCAGGGTCGCGTGCGATATCGTGGCGCGCAACGGCCTCCTGCAAGCTCCTGCGCGCCATTTCGTGCTCCTCTTCGGTTCCCCGCGGCAGCACTTGCAGCCACAGGTGCGCCATCTCGTCGGTGGTCTTGTTTCCGCCCAACACACGCTGCGGCGGATGAAACGGATTCGCGATATTTGCTTCGCTGTTGTCGTACACATAGCGCATGACGACCACTGTTCCCTTGGGCAACGGAACCGGCTGCTGGTAATAGAACACGGCCTGCCAGTTCAAATCCCATCGCGGTATGAGAATTAGTGTGAGCATCGTGCCGTCCGGCTTTGTCGCCGTTGCGCGCAGTTCTTTTCCTAAGTAGTGCGCGTGTGGATAAATCGCGAGCAAATCCACGTCCGTCGTGAGTGTGAATTCGTCGGTAACCACGAAGTCGCTTGCTCCCGGCGGAATATCCAGCGCTTTATCGTTCTGCAACTCCAGCAACATCGGGAATTTGGTCGCTGGTTGCTTCGTGAAATACAATCCGATGCTTGGCTCAATCTCCTCGGACTTTCCGGAAGGCTGCAAGTGCGTGTTCAGTACGAAATCGTCTCCCGGGTCGAGGCGCAATGCCATCCCGGGCGGCTCTTCATGCGGAATTGACCCCGGCTTCCAGAAGAACAAATGACTGTCCGGATCGAATGTCTCCGACTCAATCCGCAGTTCCATTCCGGCGAATCCGTCACCGGGGTGCTTCTCCTGGTGCCGCGAAGAATGCATCCGGTCCACCAGCACGTTCGCGTGATGGACCACGCGCTTCTCTCCAGGACGAATCTCAACGGCCTTCACCCAATGCGTTCCGGCAAGTTGTGTCGGAAAAATGAAGTTCCAGTAATTGTCGCTCCCCGTCGGCGCCAGCAGATACGGCTTGCGTGCGCGTAGAACCAGGTCCGGCTTTCCCAACTGCCACCCTTGCACAAACACCGGCGCAGGCGGTAGATCCGCCGGATTTCCTCGCGGCGCTCCCGTTTCCGCCCAGCGCTTGAACAGCGCGATTTGCGCATCCGTCAGCCGCATTTCGCCTTGAAGTTTCAATTCCCCAGGCACCGGCAGCCACGGCGGCATAATCCGCTTCTCCGCCATGTATGCGATCTGCCGCGCAAACTTCGCCGTGTCTTCGTAATTCAGAAGCGGGAATGGCGCCGCCTCGCCCGGCCGGTGGCACGGTGAACAGTACTTGAACACGACCGGTGCGATGTCTCGGTTGAACGTTACCTCTCCGCCAGTTATTCCCGTTGACGTCTTCAAACTGGAGGTTTGCCCCTGGCTGGAAACGCAAGCCATCACCAGCGAAGAAGCCGCCAGCGTTGCGATCGCAGCATACTTCCCTTTCATGGCTTATCCGGAAGGAAACAACCCACCGCTGGCTCCGACGGCGTCGTTACCGGCTTGGCGGCGACGGCCGCAGCCACCGCATCCGCCAACTCCCGGGTTGTCGGTGCGCGCCGTGCCTTGCCAAACTCCGCGTACCAATCGTTAATTCGCCCGTGATACAACAACTTCCCATCCGCCGAGAATACAGCCGCCTCCGGAGTCACTAGCGTCTGCGCCCGTTTAACGAGCGCATAATCCGGATCCCGCAGCGCAGTGAGTGAATATGCGTACTCCTTCAAATGCTGTTTGATCTGCTCGGTGGTTTCACTTTTCACGGGATAAATCAGATAAAACTCGGCCCGATCTTTATACTTTCCGCTGATTTCCTGAATCGTCGGCGCGTACCGGTTTGAAATTGGGCAGTCCGTACGGACAAACACCAGTACGATCACTTTCCCCGAGGTTTGGTGAAAGGGATCGACGGCCTGCCCACTCAGGTTCACCACACCCTTGGGTGCTGCGCCCGCCTGCGCGTGCAGCAAGCCCAGGGGAAACGCTGCCAATATCGCCCAGACAACGAAGCGCACCAAATTTCCACGTGTTCCGCAGCAAAACATTCCGCGAGTATAACATTTGTGTATTATGGGATGACTTGGGTTGCTCTCCCCGAGCCTTTTAGCTTTCCGCTCCGACTTTTTTCTACGGAGGTACGCATGACCTCTTCGCGGCGTGACTTCTTGCGAGCCCTCGCCGCCACCAGTGCCTTCGTTGCCGTTCCACGATTTTCTTCCTTCGAGGAAGTCTCCAGTTCTCGCATCGCGCAGGATCTGCTTCGCCCGCAATTCCATCTTCTTCCCAAGCGCAACTGGATGAACGATCCCAACGGTCCGATCTTTTGGAAAAACCGCTACCACATTTTCTTTCAGTACAATCCCAACGCTGCCGTCTGGGGCGACATGCACTGGAATCACGCCGTCAGTCCCGACATGATTCACTGGCAGCACATGCCTATTGCTCTCGCTCCTGCACCCGGTGGACCGGATCAGGATGGCTGCTTCTCCGGCAGCGCCGTCCTCCACGAAGGCGTTCCCACTTTTCTCTATACAGCCGTCAAAAGCGTTTCGCCGGCGGACGCCACTCTTCGCGATGGCACTCACAATTTTCTCGAAACGCAGTGTCTTGCCACTTCTGACGAAGCAGACCTGCGCACTTTGCGCAAACTCCCCACACCCGTTTTGCTTCCGCCTCGCGATCCGCAACTGACCGGCTTCCGCGATCCGTGCCTCTGGCGCGAACAAGACACTTGGTTCATGGGTGTCGGCTCCGGCCAGCGCGGCAAAGGAGGTCAGGTTCTCCTCTATCGCTCCAAGGATCTGCGTTCCTGGGAATTTCTTCATCCGCTCATTTCTGGAAAATCCAACGGGAAGCAAACTTCCGACTTCGTCGATTCTGGCGAGATGTGGGAATGTCCTGATTTCTTCCCGCTCGGCAAAAAGTACGTTCTTCTCTACTCCACCGAGCGCAAAGTCTTCTGGCAGGTTGGCGAATTCGATCGCAAAGAATTCGTTTTCCACTCCGAAAAACAGGGCCTGCTCGATTCCGGCGCTTACTACGCTCCCAAGAGCCAACTCGACGCTACGGGTCGCCGCATCCTTTGGGGCTGGATCCCGGAAACTCGCCCCGAAGCGGAATTCAGCGCCGCCGGCTGGGCAGGCTGCATGTCGCTTCCCCGCGTCCTCACTCTTGGTGCTGATAATAGCTTGAGCATGGCCTACCTTTCTGAATTAGCCAGCTCACGATCCAAAGGGCTCGCGATTTCGTCGCAAGACCATCGCTCTCCGTTGCTCCCTGACCTCACCGGGGAGGTCGAAATCCAGACAAAACGTAGCCCCTTCACACTAGCTCTGAGTTCCGGCTCGCAATCCATCTGCTCTATCTCGTTTGATCCGAATAAAGCTGGCGCGGAATTCTGTATTGGCGACAAAGTGGTCGCCGTACCCCCCACTCGCGGCGAACACTATTTCCACTTCTATTTAGACGCCTCCGTTATTGAATGTCTGGTTGACCATTCCATTGCCCTTACTACGCGCGTGTACACCGCAGCACAGGAACCGGTCCATTTCACGCTAGACAGGGATTTGCTTTCGTTCTCCACCTTCAATGTTTGGGAAGTGAAACCAATTTCGAGAGACCGTTTGACCACATAATTCATTCGGATCTTGCCCGGGAGGCTGATCGACATGTCGCGTTCGATTCATTGCCGCAACCTGCTTGCCGCCGCTGTTTTCGTTTTCGCCGTTCCTCTGCTCGCGAACCAGCCGAACGAACCCGCTCCGCCGCCATCCACTGCTACATCCGTCGCCGCTCCCGGGGGCCTGACTCCTATCCTGACCTACATCTCCAATGGCTGGGACACTCTCACGCGCTCCATGACTGACTGTTCCACGATCGTTGATCCCAAAATTGCCGCCAAATCGATCCTCTACGTGCCCACGGACTTTACAGTGCCGGATAGCGTTCGCGCGCTCGAGACCAAGTGTAATGTCGAAATCAAGCCTCTTCCCAAGGTGATCCACAAGCTCGGCGAGATTGACACGAACAGTTTCTATCCGCACGGATTGCTCTACCTCGAGCATCCCTACGTCGTTCCCGGCGGCCGTTTCAACGAAATGTACGGCTGGGACAGCTATTTCATCATTCGCGGCCTCGTACAAGCCGGTAAGCTTGATCTCGCTCAAGGCATGATCGAGAACTTTTTTTTCGAGATGGATCACTACGGCGCCATCCTCAACGCCAATCGCACCTATTACCTAAGCCGCTCCCAGCCGCCGTTTCTCACCTCGATGATTCTCTCCGTCTACAGCGCAACAAAAGCACAAGGAAAAGAAGACCACGCCTGGCTTGAGCGCGCCTACGCCTACGCCGTCCGCGATCATGCGCTCTGGACCACCGAGCCTCATCTCGCCGGGGACACCGGTCTTTCGCGCTATTACGATTTTGGTGATCAGCCTGCCCCCGAAAGTCTCAAGGACGAAACCGACCACTACCAGAAGGTCGCCGTTTACTTCATCGACCACCCCGATCCCGGCGCCAAGTTCCTCGTCACCCGCAAACCCGGTGACAATCCCGCCGACGCCGCGGGTGGCCGCTACAATCTCGAACTCTGCGACGTCCCCATGACCATGGCTCGCACACACTGCGAAAACATCAGGCAGCTCTCGCTCAGCCGGGACTATTACCGCGCCGATCGTTCCATGCGCGAGTCCGGTTTCGATGTCTCCTACCGCTTCGCCCCCTTCGGCGCGGAAACTCATCACTTTGCACCCGTTTGCCTCAACAGTCTTCTCTACAAAGCCGAAAAAGACTTGGAAGAAATGGCCCTCATGCTCGGCAAATCCAAAGAGGCCGATGACTGGAAGGCGCAGGCTACCAGACGACAGAAAGAGATTTTCGATTTCACCTGGGATGTTCAGCGCGGTGAATTTTTCGACTACAACTTCACCGATAAGAAACGCTCTGTCTACGAATATGCTTCCACCTTCTACCCGCTCTTCGCCGGCCTGGCGACTCCCGAGCAAGCCGCGGCGGTGGTCAAAAATCTCGGCCACTTTGAAAAGCCCGGCGGCCTTCTCTGCAGTCCTTACGACACCGGCGCGCAGTGGGATTCGCCCTACGCATGGGCTCCCCTTCAACTGGTCGCCGTCGAAGGTCTGCGCCGCTACGGCTACAAAGCCGAGGCTGATCGGCTTTCCTACGAATTCCTCAGCACCATCGCCGAAAATTTCCGTCGCGACGGTGACATCCGTGAGAAATACAACGCCGTCGATCGTTCCACCGGGGCCAGCACCACGAGCGGCTACGCCATCAACGTCATCGGCTTCGGCTGGACCAACGCCATCTTCCTCGTTTTTGTGGATGAAATGCCCAAGTCTGAGGTCGAGCGGCTCAGCAAAGAACAATCCACCGCCACGAAGCCGTAGCACAGGTTTTCGCCGGCGCTGGTATTCCGAAACCAGTGAGGAATTTCTTTTCTTACCCGAAGCGTAGAATCACTTTGAGTACAGCGAGTTCGTCTCCGCCACGCCTGCGTACTTATCCGCGCCACCGTAATAGAGCAAATACCTGTCTTTTTCTGAGAGCAATCCTTCCACGAACACCACATTCGGCACTTGCCCTACTTTTTCCCATTCCAGTTCCGGCGCAAACACCGGCTCCTGCGAACGGTAAATCACTCGCCGCGGATCATTCCGATCAAACACGGCGATTCCGGTCCGGTACACCAGCTTGTCATCCGCACCGTTGTACACCAGCACAATCCCGTCCTTCGTAATCACCGGCGGCGGGCCCGGCTCCACAACGCGCGAATCGAATTTTCCGGGCCGCTTTGGCAGGACTGGCGTCATCGTCTCTTCCTTCCAATGCACCAGATCTTCCGACGATGACAGTCCCATTTGGTCCGTCTTGTCCGCCGCAGTCCCCAGCCAATACATCCAATATCGCCCCTGAATCTTCTCCGTCACGATCGCGCCCGATTTCGTCCACGCCGTGTTCCAATTCCCCTTGTACGCCGGCAGCAACACACCTTTGCGTTCCCAATGGATCAAGTCCCTCGACTCCGCCATGCACAGCTGCGCGTCCTTCTTGTTGTAGCCCGTGTACGTCAAGATGTACCGCCCGCCAATCTCCACAAGCCGCGGATCCTCCACTCCTCCGTCCTTCTCGTAGTCCGCTTCCGGCACCAAGACAGGTTCCGTGCGCCGCGTGAAATGAACGCCATCCTCGCTCTCCCCGTAACCGAGTCGCGAAGTCCCAGCCGCGTCTTGCGCGCGATACAACATCACAATTTTCCCGCTACGTCGGATCACCGCCGGATTAAATGTCCCTGCGGATTCCCAGCTCGTCCCCTGCGGTGAAATAATCGGCGTGTTCTCAACTCTCTTCCATACACCGCTTCCGGCCGCGATCGCCGCTGCGCACACTCCGGTCATTGTGACCGCCACAACGATCCACCCAAATTTCCTGGAATTGAAAACTGGAGTTGCTACCATCGAGCACCTCCCATCGGCGTGCACCACTAGATTACTTCCCGAAGGACACTTTCTTCGTGATCCCCTCGCCCTCTTTCACAAAAATCAGCTGGTTCACCGCCACGTCTTTCAACGTATCCACGGTCCCGCTCGGCCAGCGAATCTCCAACAGGTCCACCTTCGTCGCTTTTCCCAATCCAAAATGTACCCGCAAATCGCTCTGCGCGAAATAGCCGCCGCCGCTTCGCACTTCGTCAATCTGAGAGTGCGGCTTGGCCTCTCCGGGAACCTGTGTCACGCATCTCAACCTCGTGCCAATCCCGCTGCGGTTTGACTTGGTTCCAATGGTTCGCACCTTGATCCAATTATTCCCCGTCGACGAATCGCACCGCACCAGTTGAGGCGGTTGGTTCACGCAATTCACGACAAAATCCATGTCTCCATCATTGTCAAAATCGCCAAACGCGCATCCCCGGGAAGCCGTCGGATTGGAAATTCCCGGCCCGCCCGCCTCCGACACGTCGTCAAACCGCCCGTTCCTCAGATTCTTGTAGAGTAATTTCCGTTGTGAGTATCCCGCCTCCGTTCGCAACTGCTCGACTTCGGGATACACGTGCCCGTTGCAGATCAAAATGTCCGCCCAGCCATCGTTGTCGTAATCGAAAAATCCGACTCCCCAGCCCAGATACTGCGTGTGCTTGCCAAGCCCCGCCGGAAAGGTGGCATCTTCAAATTGTGAGCCGCCCAGATTGTGATATAGCGACGGTGTATCGCCCGCGAAATTGGTCTTCACAATGTCCAGATTTCCATCCAGATCGTAATCGGCCGCGGAGACGCCCATTCCCGCCTGCGGTTTTCCATCCGCGCTCAGCGCACATCCCGAGTCCACGGCAATGTCGACGAATTTTCCATTCTTCTGGTTCTGATACAGCGCGCTTGCCGTCGAATCGTTCGCCACATAAATGTCAGGCCAGCCATCGTTGTCAAAATCGCCCGTCAACACACCCAGTCCGTAGGTGCCATTCGCCGTCGCAATTCCTGATTCCACCGAAACATCCTTGAATGTGCCGTCGCCGTTATTGCGATAAAGAATGTTTTTCGTGCCGTTCATCCCGGGCGGCCCGCACGCCACCATCACACCTTTGTACAAGCACGGTCCCGATTCGGGCACGGGCGCTGTCGCCAGATCCAGGTCGATATAATTGGCCACAAAGAGATCCAGCTTGCCGTCGCGGTCGTAGTCGACAAACGCGCAACCCGTGCTCCATAGCTTGCCGCTCCCCGCAACTCCCGCCTTCTCGCTTACATCGGTGAACGTGCCGTCGCCATTGTTGTGATACAGTACGTTTTTTCCGAAATAAGCAACAAACAGATCTTCATAGCCGTCATTGTCGTAATCGCCGATGCAGCAGCCTTGGCCCCAACCCGAATGCGCCAGGCCGGCCTTGAGCGTAACGTCCGTGAATGTTCCGTCGCGATTGTTCTTGAACAGCCGATTGATCGGCTCCTGTCCCTTCGGGAATCCTTCGAGCCGCGTTCCGTTCACCAGGAAGATATCCAGCCAGCCGTCGTTGTCGTAGTCGTAGAACGCCGCGCCGCAGCCGGTTGTCTCCAGCAAGTATTTATTTTTGTGCTCGCCACCGAAAATCGTGACTGTTTTCAGTCCCGCTTCATTGGCTACGTCGATGAAATTCACGCCCAACGGCGGCTGGTCAACGGCAGGTGGCGTCCCACTCGCAATCGCGCGCGGCCCTTTCAAAAAGGGCGAAAGAATCTGATCGATTGGCAAAACGAGCGCAGTCCTGCTCAGCGATTTCAAAAATTTTCTTCGTGTGGATCCCAAAGTCCCCAGTGCCTTCCTATGGTCTGATGCTCCCTGGCTCGTGCGCGGTCTGTCCATCATAACCGACTCGCGCTCAGCGCATAAATCGAGCTGGCAATCGCGTGTGATCGCCATTCTTGAATCTGTTGAGAATTCGTGGAACCATGCCTCGAACTGCATTACAGGAGACTGCCATGAAGAGAATCCACCTTGCGGTCATGCTTGCTTGCTCTTTCTTCATTGCGCGACCTGTAACCGCGCAGCAGACCGATCCCAACGGCCACGCATGGTGGCAACACGCCGTTTTTTACGAAGTCTATCCGCGCAGTTTTGCCGATTCCAACGGCGATGGCATCGGCGATCTCAATGGCATCACGTCCAAGCTCGATTACCTCCACAATCTCGGCGTCGACGCTATCTGGATCACTCCATGCTTTCCGTCCCCTCAGGTCGACTTTGGCTACGACGTTTCTGACTATGAAGCGATCGACCCCATGTACGGCACGATGAAAGATTTCGATCATCTGGTCGCCGAAGCCAGAAAGCGCAACATCAAGGTCATCCTCGATTTCGTCGTGAATCACACATCCGATCAGCACAAGTGGTTCATCGATTCCAGATCCTCGCGCACCGCCGGACATCGCGACTGGTACATCTGGCACGACGGTAAAGGCTCCGGTGAGCCTCCCAACAATTGGTATTCCACGTTTGGCACTTCTGCCTGGAAATTCGACCCCGCCACGAAGCAGTATTACTACCACTATTTTTATCCCGAGCAGCCTGACCTCAACTGGCGCAATCCCGCCGTCGAGAAAGCCATGTTCGACACCACTCGCTTCTGGTACAAGCGCGGGGTGGTCGGCTTCCGTCTCGACGCCGTCGATACCATGTTTGAAGATGTCCACCTCACCGATAATCCGCTCAGCTCCGGCACCGATAAATTCGGCCGACCCAACATGGTCGAGAAGTTCAACAAAAAGCAGCCTGAAATGCACACCTCGCTGAAGGGCTTACGCAGAGTAGCCGACGAATACAACGCAGTGCTCATCGGCGAGACCTGGACGGATGACGTGAAGGAACTGAAGGACTACTACGGCGAGCACAACGACGAGCTCCAGATGCCCATGGATCTGATCCTCACACGTTTGCCCGTCTCCGCTCCGGTCCTTCGCGATCATATCGCCGCGGTGGAGTCGTCCGGCTATTGGCCTACCTATGTCATCACGAACCACGACATTACTCGTTCTTACACGCGTCTCGGCGATGGCGCCCGCAACGACGACATCGCCAAGCTAATGGCTGCGTTCTACCTGACTCTCCGCGGCACGGCGATCATGTATTACGGCGAAGAAATCGGCATGAAGAATAGCGATCCTGTCCGGAAGGAGGACGTCCAGGATCCTATAGGCCGCCTCGGTTGGCCGCTCGAAAAGGGCCGCGATGGCGAGCGGACTCCGATGCAATGGACGCCGGGTCCCAACGCAGGATTCTCTACTGCCAAGAAAACGTGGCTGCCCGTTCCCGACAGCGCGAATATCTATAACGTTGAGACCGAATCCAAGAATCCTAACTCTCTTTTGAACTTTTACAAGAAGCTTCTGAATCTCCGCAAGAACGACGCCACTCTTCGCGAAGGAAATTACGTCGCGCTCAACACCGGCGACCGCAACGTGATGTCTTACTTGCGCCAGTACAAAGACACCGCCGTCATTGTCGTCCTCAACATGTCCGCCACGAATCAGACTGTCACTTTCGATTTAACCGGGCAGGGCCTGGCTGGCGCTAAAGCTTCCACGCTGCTTCACAATGGTGCAGAAGTTCCCAATGGCGCCTTTAAGACCGTCGTCCTGGCGCCTTACGGATGCTTCATCGCCAAACTATCCAAATAGCGTCGGCTTTTTCGCGGGGCGTTCCTTATTCTCAGCTAATACCCAGGCGCTTCTGCAATTCTTCGAGCGACAATCCCTTCGTCTCCGGATAAAACAGCAGCACGACTACGAATTGCAACACCATCATTGCCGCGAAAAACACGAACGGGTACCCACCCGACCTCGCTGCCATCACAGGAAATATCAGCGAAATCACGCCGTTCATGAACCAATGGGAGAAACTCCCCAGACTCTGACCCTTCGCGCGAACACGGTTCGGAAACACTTCCCCGATATACACCCAGATCACCGCTCCCTGCGAAAACGCAAAAAACGCGATGTACCCCACCAACAACCAAACCAGCCAATCTCTGTGCTCGTGTGTCAGGAACACTGCCGCCACTCCCGCCAAGCACAACGCCGTCCCCACCGATCCGATCAGCAGTAGCTTCTTTCGTCCAACTTTGTCGATCAGTGTCATGGCGATCATCGTGAACACCAGATTCGTAAACCCGATGGCCACCGCCTGCAAGTCAGCGGACACTTTGCTGAATCCGGCATCCGCGAAAATACCGTTCAAGTAATACAGAATCGCGTTGATCCCCGCTAACTGGTTGAACAATCCAATCGTGACGGCCAGGAAGATCGGCAGCCGGTATTTTCGCGAAAAGAAGGGCTCGTCCGCCGCCACGTGATCCGCGTCAATCGACTCCACGATCTCCTGCAGCTCCTGCTCGTAGTTCTCTTCTCCGATCAGTTTCAAAACTTCCCGTGCTTCATCCACGCGCCTCTGTTTTACCAGCCAGCGGGGGCTGCGCGGAATCCCGAATAGCATCACGAAAAACGCAAACGCCGGTATGGCTGCCACTCCGAGCTTCCACCGCCACTCAGCTGCGCCCAGATTGAACTGCCCCACGATGTAATTCGAGAAGTACGCCAGCAAAATCCCGAAGACCACATTGAACTGGAAAAACCCCACCAATCTTCCGCGCCAGCGTGCCGGCGCAATTTCCGTGATGTACATCGGCCCCAGCACCGACGAGCCGCCAATCGCCAACCCTCCGATCACCCGGAACACCACGAGCATGCCCCAGTTCACGGCAAACGCGCAGCCCAGCGCTGAAATCACGTAGAATACGGCCATGATCCGCAGGCTGTCGCGTCGTCCGTATTTGTCCCCGGGATATCCCGCCGTCATCGCACCGATGATCGTTCCCAGCAGAGCGCTCGAAACCGTTTCCCCGAGCGCGGCCGGCGACAGATGATAAAGATCAGTCAACGCCGACGTGGTCCCAGCAATAACGGCGGTGTCAAATCCGAACAGCAACCCACCCAGCGCCGCCACCACTGTGCTCTGCAACAACGATCTATTCAGTTTCATCGTTTTAACCTGATACCACTCAATTTTGAAGCCATTGCTTAGGCTTCAGCGTGTGAAGACTGCCGCCACGAACATGGGAGAGCGCACCCAGGTGTGTTTGGCGCACCATTTTCAAATTGCCCCGATTGTATTCGATTGTATCGTGGAGTAAACAACGAACTTTCGCGCCTTCGCGTATCGGTAGAACCTTTGGACTCGCGGACGCGATGGCTCCAAGCGAGCTTAAAACACTAATTTCAACGAAAACTGAATCTGCCGCGACGTCCCCGCCGTCCGGCTGATGATGCCGAACCCGCTTCCCAGCACCGTGTTCGACGGCAGCCCAAAATTCACGATATTGAAGACATTGAAGAACTCCGCGCGGAATTGGAGGATCCCCCACTCCCCCCCTCCCCGATGCCCAAGGGAAGTGTTCTTGATCAGCGCAATATCAAACTGATGGAATCCCGGCCCGCGGAATGTGTTTCTTCCGAGGGTTCCGAATCGTCCCTGATTCGGCCCTGTCCCTCCCGGTATGCCGATCGGTAACGAAAAGAAAGAGGCGTTGTTCGCCCCACGGCCGAAGTAGTCTTCGCGAATCGTCCGTGCGGTCGAGAGATTCGGCATGGACACCAGGTCCGGCCGGTCCGTCCCTCCCGCCCCCATCCCCGTTTGCTGAATACCTGAATACACCGTGAAGGGCGGCCCGCTCGTGAGTGTCGTGATGTTCAAAAATTGCCACCCCTGCGTGACATACTTTCCCAGCGGCTCGAGAAATCCCACTTTGTTCAGCGGCAAATCCTGCATCAGGCTCAACGAAAACACGTGCGTCACGTCGAATACCGAAACTGCCTTCTCCATCCGCGGGTTCAATGGATCCTGAGGCAGCGTCTGCAAGATCACGCCTGCATTGGTCGACACTCCTCCCAGCAGCGCGCTCGCGTCATCGATCGATTTCGAATATGTGTAACTCGCCTGAAAACTCAACCCGTACGGCGAGAAATTCTGGCTCACGCTGGTCTGCAGCGCGTTGTAGCTCGAGTGCGACCCGCTGTTTATGAGCGAAATCGGCCCAAATCCTCCGGTCGGATGTCCTTGCGCGTCGAACTCCGTAAACGGCGCAAACTCCGGCGACGCACCGTTGTACCCGTTCGGCGAAAATACGCTCGCCAAGTGAATTCCAGCCGTCCCCACATAAGCCACACTCGCTTTGACCGGCCCAAAATCGTGATCGACTCCCAATGTGTACGTCCCGATGTATCCATTCCTGAAACCGCGCCAAAATGTTCCTGCCGTCAACAGTTGCACCTGGCCGGTCTGGGCCTTCAGGTCGCTCTGAAATCGCTGCAGATCAATCAGTGTGTTCGCGGCCACGGCTGAACTGTCCCCATTCGGAAAGAGCGGTTGCCCGTTCATCGCATAGGCTTCCGGCAACTGCATCGCTACCGCGGTGTTTGAGAACGGCACCGGCGTATCCTTCGTTGCCGTGATCAACGGCTGAAACACGAGCGGTATTCCTCCGGTCATGTAGTTGTCGAACCACAAATTCGGCAACAGCGTCGTGATCGCTCCGCCCGCGTGAAGCATCGTTTTCTTCGTCGCCGCAAAATCCACACTCACTCGCGGCGCCAGCCCACTCCAATCTATTGGATAGGCTGGTTGGGGGTTGTACAAATAAACGACGCTCGCTCCCGGCGTCGTAAACGAGGCGTCCGGTACGCCAGCCGCGACCGGTCTTCCGATCGATGTCCGGTGCTTGGCCTCTTTGATCCTGGTGTTCACTTCATACCGAGCGCCGTAATTGAGCATCCACCGCGGCGAAATCTTCCAGGAATCCTGCACATAAAAGTTGTACGCTTCGCGCCGCACTGCCGCTTCGTCGAACTTATCCCCCTTCGGGGTCACACTTGCCGCCGCTGTCACGGAATACGCGTACGGAGTCGCTGTCAGCAATCCCGTCAGCGCGTCCGGCAGCGCATCACCCGCGTTGATGTTGTGCTGCCCGCTCGCCGACAAAATCTGTACCGGCGAATACGCGGTTCCCCCGCCGAACGTGTAAATGCCATTGGGATTCATTCCGAAGATGGTCGCGTCCTTGTTGAGCCGCACTTCCCCGCCGATACGAATCGTGTGCGTCCCGTGCAGATACGTGACATCTCCCCGCATCTGGTACAAATTGCCGTACGACCCGAAAATCGACCCGTCGGCGGTGTTGAACCCCTGATACAGTCCATCTCCATACGTGAGCGCCGGATCCACTGCATTCGTCGTCGGGAAAAATGGCGTGCTGCGGATGTAGCCAAACTCTGTCGTGAAACTCCAAGCCGGCGTTACCTTCTGCGCCCAGCGCACGGCTGCGCTTCGCTGGTGGTCGAAGAAATTCACTCCAAAACTCGGGTCAATCGCGGTCTGGTCCGGGTTCGTCGTCGGCCCTTCCACTTGATTCAAGCTGAAGCGCCCAAACAACTCCGCGCTCTCCGTCAGCTTTTGATCGATGCGTACCGAGAACTGGTTCGTGTCCGTCACCACTTTCGACGATGTCGCATACGTGCGTGCGCCAAACGCTCCCGTTGGGTCGTTCGGCAAGGGATAGCGATTAATCAGTGGCGCGATCGCCGGGCTTACGGGCACATAAAGCGTGTCGCCCGGATACGTCGTGGTGTCAATTCCCTTCCGTTCGTCCACAGTGGGCACGGCAAACACCTGGGTTGTTCCCAGCACTTGCCGGAAGCCCTGATATTCCGCGAAGAAATAGGTGCGGTTGCGTCCGTCGTAGGCTTTTGGCAGCACGAATGGCCCACCGATTGTCCCGCCGAATTCATTGCGCACAAACGGCGGAATCCGTCGCGGGTCCTCGGGATTCACGTGGTCGAAGAAATTCCGCGCATCAAACGCGGCATTGCGGACAAACTCAAACAGGCTCCCATGAAAATTATTCGTCCCCGGCTTGCTCACCACGTTTGTAAATCCCGCCGCGCCCCGCCCAAGCTCCGCCGGCATCACTCCCGCGTTCGACTGCACTTCCTGAATCGCATCCACATTGAAGTTCGAAAACGTTGCTCCGCCCATTTCCGGGTCGCTGGTATCCGCGCCGTCCATCGCAAATACCGACGCCGTCCCGCGCTGCCCGTTGACCGTAAACTGCTGTGTGAAATTTGCCGATCCGTTCGAGTCGGTCATCGTCCCTGCGGCCAACAACAGTAGTTTGCTGAAATCCCGCGAATTCAGGGGCAAACTTGACACTTCCGTGCTCGAAAGTGTGCTGCCGCCACTGCCTTGCATCGACGCGGCCCCGATCATCGGCACCACGCTCAGCGACTGGTCCTTGTCTGACAGCACCACCTCCACGTTCACCGGCACGCCATCTTGCAATACCAATTCTTCCGCGCCTTTCCATTCCTTCCCGGCGAATCGCACGCTCACTTGCCAGCTCCGCGCTGTGATCTCTGCGAAGCGAAACTCCCCGCTCGTTGATGTAGTTGCTTCGACCGATGTCGAACCGCCCGCAAGGACAACCGTCGCTCCTTCAACCGGCGTTTTCCCCGCCTGCCGGACTACTCCAATTACCGTTGTCGTTGCGAAAGCAGATCGCGCTATGAACAGCACCAGCAGTAGAGCCAGCCACCGGGGTTTAGGCATGCACACTCCGAGGATCGTAATCGGGCATTATAGACGCAGCAGCTTTTTTGAGCTGTGAGCTGTTACCGCAGAGTTATCAAGCGCTTCGCGGCGTGCGCGTTCCGGGGACGAACCAGACTCGTCTGTTGGCGGATTCCTGTAACTACAACGAAGCGGAGAAGTAGGAACGGTGCAAATTCAACCAGTACATCTAAGCCTTTGCCCTTCTGTATATTGCAATGGCCTTTCGCCCCTGTTACGGGCGTTCCCCGCCCCGCCGAGAGCATCGTGCGAGTCGCGTCCTTCATCCCCGAGAGGCTCGGAGATCATCGTCGCCGCGACACGGCCTTTGCCAACCGACGGCTCGGGCTGCGCGCTTGCGCTGTTCGGCAGTCGCCCAAGGTACGTCTGGATCCCGCGGTACAGCCCTTCGGTGATCCGCTGCCGCTGCTCGCCTTCTAAGAGCAGTTTCTCGTCGCTCGGATTACTCATGAACGAAATTTCGGACAGCACGGAGGGCATATTCGCCCCGAGCAGAATGACAAATGGTGCGCGTTTCACTCCGCGGTTTCTCTCGCCGCGATTCACCAACTGGAGCCGGTTCGAGAGAGCAGCCTGAATGTCTGAAGCCAGTTGCCTCGATTCCGCCAGGTTTTCGTTCCGCGTAATCTTCTTCACCAGGTCCGGCAGATTATGCTGCGAGTATCCTGCTGCGGCATTCTCCCGCGCTGCAATCTCTCCTTCTTCGCGCGAACCCGCCATGCTCACATAGTACGTTTCCACTCCACGGATTTCCGGGCTTTCGCTGGAGTTGGCGTGAATGGAAACAAACAAATCCGCCTTGGCCTCGTTCGCAATCGTCGTTCGTTCCTCGAGTGGCACAAACCGGTCGTCGGTCCGCGTGTAAATCACTTGAGCATCGGGAATGTTTTGTTCAATCAGACGCCCCAGCCGTAGCGCCACGTCCAGGCAAAGATCTTTTTCCATTAATCCGCTCGGCCCCTTCGTTCCCGTGTCGCTTCCGCCGTGCCCCGCGTCGATGGCGATCCGCCTTACGCCGAGCCCCAGTTCCCGCGACAACGAGAGCGGCGGCCCCAACGGTAGCAGTTCCCTATCTCCCTTATTCTCGGGTCGCGCGTCGTCGCTCTCGGGACGGTGTGTTTCAGTCGCCAGCGTCTCCGCGCGAATGGCCATCGTGGACGGCGAATCCGCCACCATTCTTGCTGCCTCGCTTCCGGACGCGGCTCCACTGTTGTTGGCGGGGTTCCCCATGACACTTGCCGTCGCAATGTTGACCCGCAACGATCCCATCATCCGTTTCACACCCTGATACGACAGCACCATTGCCGCCACGGTGAGCGCTGCCATCGCCGTTCCCCGCCAGATCATCCGGCCCGTCACAGACGTCGCCGGCAAAGCAATGCCCTTCCGGCGCCGCCTCATCCCGATCACACGCGGCTTGGCACTCGTTTCCAGCGTCTTCTGCGCCACCTTCACGCTCGTGACGGGGCGGGTCTCTGAAAGAAAGTCCTGTTTTTCCGCGGCTCTCTCGACAATCTCCGCGGAAATTGTCTTGCGGCGCGCCGCATGTCCTTCCTTCAAGGCTCCAAAACAGATTTTGTTAATGTCCCGCGGAACCCCCCGGCTTCTTTCCGCAATCAGCGCCAGGGCGTCCCGTTCGAAAAGGTCTCCCGTCGGATGCCCCGCCACACGTAGTCGGTGCCGAACATACGCCGCGGTTTCCGCGCCCGAAAGCGGTTCCAGTTGCTTCATCACGGTGATCCGCTGCGCCAGTTGCGACATTGTCTCGCGCTGCAGCTTCTTCCGAAGCTCTGGCTGCCCCGCCAGGATCACTTGAATCAGCTTGTAATTCGGCGTTTCGTAGTTCGAAAGCATCCGAATCGTCTCAAGGACGGAGTCCTCCAGGTTCTGTGCCTCGTCTACAATCAGCAGAAATCGCCGCCCGGCCATCATCTCGGCCAGCAGAATCTCGTTCAGGCGAGTGTGCATGCGCACGAGCCCCATATCGGCGGAGTCCACGCCTAGCTCGCTCATCATGTATTCGAAGAATTCCCGCGAACTGCACTGCGTCTGCGTGAGAAAGATGGCTTTGGCCGCGCCCTGAAGACGCTCCATCACTTGATGCAATAAGGTGGTCTTGCCCGTGCCTGGCTCGCCAATCAACGCCAGAAATCCGCGATCCGAAAGAATCGCTTCCGTCAGTGAATCGAGGGCCTCGCAATGGGTGCGGCTGGGGTACAGGTAAGCAGGGTCTGGCGACACGCCAAATGGCTGTTCGCGCAATTGGTAGAACTGCAGCAGCATTCGCCAAGACCTCCGTCCCACGCGACGCTGTTAGTTTACGCGTCCAGCCATTCGGAGGAAAGGTCGAGCCACCGGGAATATCGTGAGGCTACGATTCGAGTTTCTTGGAGCAACTAGCCGCAATTCCCAGGGGCAGTTCTTGCAGCGTAGTTCCGCCCGCGGTGAAGCGGGATAACTCATGTTTCGCCTGGTCTACCGTCATGAATCGGACGTCCAGCAGTCCGCTGCTTGGAAGTCCGTAGAGTTGGAAGCTGACCTCGGCCATGCATAAGCTCCAGCCCTCCAGCCAGATTCCCAAATCCTTTCGCTGATGCTCGTCTCCGTCGCACACAACAATTAAATCGATATCGCTGCCCACTCCTGCATTGCCGAGCTCTGTGCTCCCATAGAGATACACGGCTTGGACGCCGAACCGCGCGGGATCGATCGTCGCCGCCACTCGTTCCGCAAAGCGCTGCCGCCATCTCCAATGTTCCGGTTCACTCCCCAGCCGCTCGCCACCCAGTTCGCGCTGCTTCCACTCAAGATACTCCGCGATGCGGTGTGCTATGTTGTCCAGCAAGACTTGCTCTTCGCGGAGGAACGGGCCTTCCCAGGCCGCCGGTTTCTCGCGCTTGTACAAAACTTCGATTGCGCCGACTTGTGTCCGCCAGATCGAAATCGCCGAACGTAACCGCCACGGCGTCTCTACAAAATCCGGAAGCGCATAGCTCCGGCCGAAATATTCAATCCGTGCGGTCGTATCTTCTGGAAATTGCCAGGCCGGCGGAATCGCGCTGAGGATGGCATTGAATGCAACGGGCGGAGCCTCTTCGCGCCGGGAGAGCGCCGCACTCACTTCATAAATGCATTTGAGTTCTTTCGCCCGCTCCCGCAGAGCCCACATCTCCGAGTTTGGCTCAACTGGATTCACGCCTCTATCTTAACTCGCAACCATGAGGAACAGTCTCGCTTCCGCTGTAGAAATCACTCCGCCTTTTCCGGCGTCATCTCCAGCGCCCACACTGCGGCTGGCCTCATATACATCGAGGCGCGATAGTTCCCGTCCACGTCCCATGCTTCCGGCGTGCGGAACCAGTACCCTTTCTTCTCATAAATGACCGAATACAATCCTCGCGCCGTCTTGTACGCTTCTTCGCGCATGCCCGCGTGCAAAAGCAGAGCCGCCAGGGAGAATGTCGTTCCTACCCACACTTCCGGCGCCTGCTCGTTATGTGGGATCATCGTTCCGTCACGGTTCATCCCGTTCGCCGCTCCCAGTTCGCCGTCTCCGAATTTCTGCACGTTCACCCTGTAGATCGTCTGCAGCGCCGCGCGCTGCATCTCTCGCGGCACCAGATCTCCCAGCCCGGTCAGGTCCGCGTACCACTGCCCCGCCAATTGGTCGGCTTGTATGCTGTCGCGATTCTCGCTTTCAGTGTCGTAGCGGAAATACTCGCCGTTCCATAGTCTGTCGATGTACGTCCTTTGCGCCTTTTCGAACTTGGCGTGATACGTTGCCGCAGCGTCGGCATCCTTAAGCGCACGAGCGGTCTCTTCCGCCGCCCGCAATGCGCCGAGCCACAAACTCCCGCAATATGCGCTGACTCCCCGAACCACCCAGGAGTCGTAGGTCTGATCGGGAAACCCGGAATTCTCTGGAATGCCACCGCCGCGATCGTATTTTTCCAGGTGCGCGATCGCCTCGCGCATTGCCGGCCACTGCTCTCGCAGAAACGTTGTGTCTTTCTTCCCGGTCAACACGTAATCGCGGTACACCATCAGCACAAATTTCGAATTGAGGTCCTTCCATTCGTTCGTGTCCTGCCAGCCGGGCTCGTTCACGGCAAAAAACGGGTCGCCTTCCGGCACTCCCAGATCGTGCGGCACGACGCCTTTCTTCTTCCGTATATGCAGGCTCGGCTCACCCGTCTCCAGTGACTTCCAGACCCATTGGCCCTTCTCCGGCCATTCCTGCGCCACCGTAGCGCCAAACTCGCGCAAGACCTGCTTGTCGATTTCCGGCCAGAATTTCACCAGTGGCAGTGACGCGTAAAATCGCACATCCAGCGTTCCGTAATACGCGTAGTCAAAGCACTCCAGAAGAGCGAACGACGCCGGCGTCTTTTTGTCTGCGCCCTCTGGCCTTCCCCAGAACGATCCGCCATCCGTCAGTGTGTAAAGCTCATTGAAAAGCATCCCGCGGTACCACAGCGGCAGGCTTTCATCGTTGACAAAAGGCGCCTGCCATTCGTCAATCGCCCGGCTCCAATCGTTCGCGTTGCGCAAGCCATCACGCGCAATGGCCCACGCAACGTTCCCGCCCGTTCCATAAAAATCCGTGTACTTGCGGTCCCAGCGACGGCCTTCGCCAAATTCCACCACCGGGAAATCCCATGCGATTACCATCGGCACAATCTTCGTTTCGCCTGGCTTCAACGTGAAGCGCACCGCAATCGCACCGGCAAGCTTTTCGCTGTCACTTACCCAGGAGACATCGCTGTTCGCCAGACGTCCGTCTTTTGCAAAATGGTCCCAAATGGCCCGCCCGTCTCCCTCCGCGGCGTAGCTGGCCTGATAACTGACTTCAACGCCCGGCGTTTCCAAAGCAGCGATCGCAAATTGTCCATCAGCCTCGGTCAGCAATTTCCCCGCGCGGTTCCTTTCGAACACCACTCCCTTCATCGTTGCCGTCGCGAGGGCTTCACTGACATAACGATTGTGGTTCCCCTGATTCGGCGCGCCCTGGAAATCGCGCGTGAACGTCCGGAACCATCCGACCATGTTTGTCCACGACAGCAGCACCGAAACCGTCACCGCGCGCTGTGTTGGGTTCTGCGCGTGCCAGCGATACAGGGCGACTGGATAGCTCGACTCCTTGTAGTTGCCAGGTAGCACCGGCGAAAATTGTTCCAGCACTACGTTTGCCGGAAATTTCTCCCACTTGTACGCGTACCATGCCTTCGGATACAGCGCCGCGTACTCGCCCGCCCCTGCCGGATAGTCCCACTGCCACTTCGAAAGCACGCCATTTTTCGGATGATCGGTCATCAGCACGCGTGCCGTGCCGTGCGCGTCTCCCTCGCTCTGCTGGAACATCGCGAACTGATTTGCATATACTGTCGCGTACTTGTGCACGCCCGCTTTGATGTGCCAGCGCGCGAAATCGCCCCGATACGTTCTCGAGAACGTTCCCGACCCGAATCCCCCGACCGGCGCGCCCTGCCAATATCCGTCGTCGATGTCGCCTTTCACTCGGGAAACGCCGGGATTCTCGAGCGGCAGTCCCAGCGGCCTCTTCCACGCCGCTCTGGGGATCAGGTCCTGCGCTTGAACTGTCGCCGCCATCAAGACCAAACTCACAAACACAGCCCACTGCACGACTCTAGATCGTTCGCTCATGGCTCTCACCCGTCTGTCACTCCGCGAATTGCAACTCCTGGGACTTAGTAATGATACATAAATAAGTCCGGCGCGCATGTGATTTTGCGCTGGTTTGGCGCACACTGACTGTAGGGCCGCTCTCGCGGGAGTGTTCCGCTAAGCTGCCCCGTTCCCAACGCTGGAGGATTGGATGGATTCCGCAGCCGCAAGATTAGTCCCTGTCAGGAACGTACCGATCCTGATGCTGGCGCTGTCTTCCCTGCTGCTCGGTTGTCAGGCCCGCACAAACACGAAGCAGTATGCCGTCGAAGGCTCTGTTCTACGCAAGAGTCCCACAAGCCAGGAAATCACCATCCATCACGGAGACATTCCCGGCTTCATGCCCGCGATGACCATGCAATACCGCGTCAGCGACGCCGCTTCCTACCGGGAAATCCAGCCAGGAGACAAAATAAAAGCGGAACTGTTCGTGAAGTCCGAAGGCGCCGGCTTGGACTACTGGTTGGCCAGCATCCAAATCACCGATCGAAGCCAGCGTGGCTCGGCCGTCGACAATTCGCCGCACGAACTCACCGCCGGCGAGGCCATCCCAGACGTGCCGCTGCTGAATCAGGACGGAAAGACCATCCGCCTCAGTCAATTCAAGGGTCAGGCGCTGCTGGTCACTTTCATCTATACACGGTGTCCGCTTCCCACGTTCTGCCCGCGAATCACTAGCCAGTTTGCTGCGATCCACGACGCACTGAAGAAAGACCAGCAAATATCAGGAAAAGCCCACCTCGTCAGCATCAGTTTTGATCCCGAGCACGATAAACCCGCTGTGCTGAGAAAATACGGATTGGCGTATCTCAGCGATCCTGCAGGATTCCAGACCTGGGATTTTGCCGGGCCGGGCGCCGACGACTTGAAGAAACTCGCTGCTGCGTTCGGATTGGAGTACTACCCGGACGGCAACCAGATTACGCATTCGCTGGTCACGCTGCTCATCGCTCCCAACGGCACGCTCGCCCAGAAGTGGCCCGAAAACGATTGGAAAACCGCCGAAGTCCTGCAGGCCCTCCAAAACGAAGCGCAGCAATCTTCGAACCAGACGCCTTGGGGTGGACAATGAATCTTCAGCCGGGCTCCGCCAGGAAGGTGTCCCAGAACCGCTCCGCCGTCGCCACCTTTGCATGGTTCGCGGTCATCTATCACATCGCGGTGATCCTCTGGGGTGCATACGTGCGGGCGAGCCATTCCGGAGCCGGCTGTGGCAACCACTGGCCGCTCTGCAACGGAACCGTTCTTCCCGTGGCGCCGCAACTGGAGACGATCATCGAGTTCACGCACCGCGTGACCAGCGGTCTCGCCGTGTTCATTGTCCTGGCCCTCGTTGTTTGGTGTTGGCGCAGAACATCCAAAGGGGACTGGGCAAGGTATTCGTCGATTTGTTCGCTCATTTTTCTCGTGAATGAAGCTCTTCTTGGCGCGCTGTTGGTCGCGTTGGATGCCGGAGGTCAAGGGTACACGCCCTCGCGCGTCGTTGTCTTGTGCGTGCATTTTGGCAACACGCTCCTATTGCTTGCGGCGCTCACGTTGACGGCGGAGTGGCTATCCGACAGCACCGCGCAATTCACCGTTCGCAAAGAAGGGCCAAGTTCGAGCGGAGCGCTCAGCCTGATAGCGATCATGATCGTTGGAATGACCGGTGCGCTGGCGGCGCTCGGCGACACGCTCTTCCCCGCAACGTCCCTCCGCGTGTCGATGCTTCAGGATTTTTCCAGCGCGGGTAACGCTTTGCAGCACCTGCGGTTTCTCCATCCTGCCGCGGCGCTCATCGGCGCCAGTTTCGTCTTGTGGTTCCTGCTCAAATACGGGGACAAAGACGGTCAATCGAGGATGCCCATGATCGTGGCCAGCATTCTGGTCCTTCAAATTGCTCTTGGGGGATTCAACGTTCTGCTCCTGGCGCCGATCTGGCTGCAAATACTTCATTTACTGGTCGCCGAAGTTCTCTGGATCGGGGTGGTCCTGGTGTCTTCGAGGCTGATCATGGCTCCCCGGGGAGAGGCGCTATAGCTTCGCTGATCCGTTCGCCCATCTTTTTGTAGAGAAAAGCACCTCCTACCCCCCAGATCACCCTTATTTTGTGGTTCCCACTGGTTTTGCCGCTTCGTTCATCCGTCACAGCAGTCTGTGCCGAAAAAACGCAAACTGGTGACGAGGCCATATGCCCCCGACGACCTCCAACAACACCGGCATGATGCGCCTGTGCGACGTACCCACGGGGAGCAAAGCAACTATAGTGGATCTTTCCTTGACGCCACCGGCTCAGGAATACCTGATGCGGCTCGGGTTCATTCCTGGCTCCGAGGTCGAGGTCGTGCGCAAACTGCCTTTCAACGGACCTGTGATTTATCGCACTTTGGGCAGTGACACTGCCATCCGTCACGACGTATCTCAGCGCATCTTTGTGCAATTGACGCCACAAGACGCGGGTGAGCGATGAAGCTCGCTTCCATCTCAGCCGCGGATTCTTGCCACTCGACCGGACCCAACGTTAACGCTGCTTCTAGCAACGGCGTGCGAACTGTCGCTTTGATCGGTCCGCCGAACTCCGGCAAGACCACCCTTTTTAACCGGCTCACCATGCTTCGTCAGAAGGTGGCCAATTATCCCGGCGTCACCGTGGAACATCACAGCGGCAGGCTGGTGGGCAGCAACGGGAACGCTGTCGCGCTCCTCGATCTGCCCGGCATTCATAGCCTCACGGCGTTTTCCGAGGATGAGGAAGTCGCTAGCCAGGCCTTGCGCGGAGAGATCCCCGGTGTTGCGAAACCGGACGCGATTCTCGTCGTCTTGAATTCGACGCATCTCGAGCGCCACCTCATGCTCGTTCCTCCGATCCTCTCTGTGGGCCTGCCGACGCTCGTCTTGCTGAATATGTCTGACGAACTCGAAGCGCGAGGTGGTTCGATTGACCTCGTGAGACTCGCGGGAAGCATCGGCGCGCCGGTCGCACTGGTATCCGCAAAAAATGGAACGGGTCTCGAGGCTGTTCTCCGGTTCTGCGAACAGCCCGTCCCGCAGAACGCACGCGCCTCTCTACCGGTCCTCCAAAACGCTCCCGCGTGCCACCGCTGGGCCCAGCACGTCGGCAAAGACTCCGCGTACCAGCCGCCAGCCCCGTCGGCCTGGACCAATCGGCTCGACGGAATCCTGCTGAACGTGCTCTGGGGACCGGTTGCCTTCGGTGCGGTTGTGCTCGCCGTATTCCAATCGGTGTTCTCGTTAGGTCAGCCGCTCAGCAATTACTTGCAAGCGCTGCTCGATTCGCTGGGACGGGCGATGTTCCAGCCGTTTCCCGTAGGATGGCTGCAATCGCTCCTGCTGAATGGCATCTGGCGCGGCATCTCGGCGGTGCTCGTTTTCGTGCCCCAGATCCTATTGTTGTTTCTTTTCATCGGAATTCTCGAGGATTCCGGCTACCTGGCGCGCGCGGCGCTGATTGCAGATCGCGTGATGCAGCGCATCGGCCTGAATGGAAAATCTTTCGTGCCGCTGCTCTCGGCCTATGCTTGCGCCGTGCCGGCCATCATGGCCACCAGGACCATTGAGGACAAGCGTGACCGTATTGCCACAATCCTGATCACACCTTTCATGACTTGCTCCGCGCGCCTGCCGATTTACACCCTCACCATCGCCGCATTCATCCCGGAACGCGAGTTCTTGGGCGGATTCTTTGGGCTTCGGGCCGCGGCGATGCTCGGTCTATATGTCCTCGGATTCCTCGCGGCTATCTTCACTGCCGCGATCCTGAAATCCTCGGTGTTGAAGTCCACGGGCATGCCGTTTGCCATGGAATTGCCGGAATATCGCAGGCCCTCGGTTCGCTCCCTGGCCTTGCGCCTCCTCGAGCGTTGCCGCATATTCGTCTTCAGCGCCGGCACCGTCATCTTGATCGTTGCGATCGCTCTTTGGGTCTTGACGTATTTTCCGCTGCACAATGGCCACCCGCCCGTGATTCGCGAGAGCGCCATCGGTTATCTGGGTCAGTCCATTGAGCCTGTGATCCGGCCTCTCGGATTCAATTGGAAGATCGGCATCGGGTTGTTCACCTCGGTCTTTGCCCGCGAAGTGATCGTCGGTACATTCGGAACAATTTATGGCGTGGATCCCGAAACACGCTCTCTCACTTTGCAGGAAGCTCTGCGGCACGATCTCACCCCGGCGGGCGCGGCCGCTCTCGTCGTCTTCTTTGCTTTCGCGCTGCAGTGCACCTCGACGCTCGCGGTGGTGAAACGCGAAACCAACAGTTGGAAGTGGCCCGTGATCCAGTTCCTGTATATGGCGTTGCTGGCGTACCTCGGCGCGTGGCTCACCCGCGTCGCCCTCTCCTTCTTCTTGCACCTCTGAGGGACAACCGCGTCGCGTTTCACACGTTCCATCTGTTGCGGATGCACGGTTCTAGACTTGTATCTGAACGAGTTTGCCTTGCATTGGCGCGTTAATTCGAGAGCGCAGACCTGGCACCTCGACTCCGGTCCGCAGAAAACTCTTTTCGCAATCTGCGGTCGATGGCCCCCGCATGTCCCCTTCAAGATAGGCAAGGCCCGGGCAGCGGCTGCAACTACCGAGGTGGCCGCAGGACGAGCAGCCATGCAAGTCTCTGGCGTGAATCGAACGAAGCTCAGCGAACTGCGGGGATTTGTCCCAGATTTCCCGAAAGGTCCGATCTCGAAGATTGCCGCAAGTCATCGGAAACTGGACACAGGGAAACACGTCGCCGTAGGGCGAAATGTAGCACGCCGTGTGTCCCGCGCTGCACGAGAAACCGTCGAGGATATCGTCGTCCACGGCTGCGGGCGGTGCGCAGAATTCCTCCACGTTTCCCACGATTGCGGGGTTCCGGAATATCTTGCGCAGCGTGTCCGCGTCGGCGCGGTGCTCAAGAATGGAGGCATCGCCATCCATCATCGGCGTGACCGTCGGGTCCAGGGTGTACTGCGCGCCGAGTTCTTGCGCGAGCCTTCGAACACCGTCGAAATCGCTTGCGTTTGAGGACATCAGCACGTTCGCAATCGAAACCGCGACACGGGCTGCGCGGAGCGCGCGAATCCCCTCGATGGTGCGGTCCAGAGAACCTCGAACTTTGGTGATCCCGTCATGGATTTCTGCGCGTACCGAGTACACGCTGACTTGTACCCGTTCCACGAATAGATCGCGAAGACGCGCAGCCTCGCTGGGGCTGATCAATACAGCGTTTGTCTTCAGTTTTATGTTGAAGTTCAGCGATCGGCCGTGTTCAAGAATCTCGAATAAATCCTGCCGAAGAAAAGGTTCGCCACCGCTCAGGGTGAGAAAAAAAACGCCGGCCTCCGCCAGATCGGTCAGGATCTCTTTCACTCGCTCCGTCCGGAGTTCGCCCAGGTCTCGGTGATCCAGGTAGCAGTGCTCGCAACGCTCATTGCAGCGATAGGTGAGGTCGAAGTGCACGCTCAGCGGCACGTGGAGCGATTGCGCGCGCTGAAGGATGGTTTCGATCAAGCTCATGCCGTTTTTTCCGCCGGGCTATCCGATGGAACTCTGGGCCGCTCCGAAACCAGCAGAATGCCGGCTTCCGCCAGAGACCGGGCAAATTCCTCGGCATCGTGCTGCGCTTGCTCGATCCCAATTTCGAACTGTTCACACACCTCGTCCCTGACGATGGC
>Ga0335071_10000575_pt1 | contig 40348 bp, 42 predicted proteins | sample Lox_Sample_15_FD_206724 | JGI IMG/M metagenome (GOLD analysis project Ga0335071, IMG submission 206724) | Soil microbial communities from Loxahatchee National Wildlife Refuge, Florida, United States - Lox_Sample_1.5 | ecosystem: Environmental > Terrestrial > Soil > Wetlands | place: USA... | reverse complement strand
GGGAGTGTTCATGAAGAGCCGAATGACCGAAATGGTCACGTTCGGTTCTGTGAGGGGAACCTATAACCCACAGGAGGTAAGAAATGGTTTCTACTCGACGAATATTGCTTGTGGTCCTGGGCCTTGTGGCGGTCGTCGTGGCCGCGTATGCGGATTACTCCGCCGCGCCGGTCACTACGCCGATCTGGCTCGGCGAGCCGGCAATCAATGCCAGCCCGCCGCCGCACTGGATACCGAAGCAACCCGGGCACTACTCCAAGACCGACTGGCAGCGGGTGATTGATTCCACTTGGGGACCGGGACTGCCGGTCGACGAAGAACTGGCAATCTTCGACCAATTCTGGAACACAGTTGATGACAGCTTCGCTTGCTTCAACAACCTTACGGTGAACTGGGATTCCCTTCGGTCAGTGTACCGATGGGAAATTGAGGACACGGTGAGTCGCGGCAGGTTTGCCGCAATCATGAAGCACCTGGCAATGGCGCTGCGAGAAGGGCACACTAGCATCAGTGACCTGACCGTAAACGGTACCGAACTGCTGCCGGGCGTACCACTATGGATTGTCGCCGGTTGGATGGACGTTGGGCATTTTGGGGCTGGGTTGACGCCGCTGCCCGACAGCTCGCTCTTGGTCTATCGCGTGGCCGAGAATCACCCCCTGGGACTGCAGCCGGGCGACGTCATCCTCGGGTATGACCGACGTCCCTGGACCGACATCCTCCGCGAGCTGCAAGATGCGCAACTGCCGATCCGGAAGCAATGGTGTTGGGGTAGCTGCAGTACCGCGATGACTCACTCACTGCTGAACGCCGCAGGCATGAACTGGCACCTGTTCGACACCATAGACATTGTCAAATACTCGACCGGCGATACCGAGCACCTGCCGACTTCGCTGCTGGTGGGGCACAGCATGTCCCTGTTCGCGACTGACCAGTTGGACATTCCCGGTGTGCCGATGCCTGACACTGTTGGCTCGCCCTCGGTCACCTATGGCATCGTGAGCGGAACCCATATCGGCTACATCTACGGCTGGGTGTGGTGGTACAATGCCGGGCACGAGTTCTACAATGCGGTCAACGCGCTCGTCAGCGACGCGACGCTCAAGGGCATCATCGTCGACTTCCGGTTCAACGAGGGCGGCGACATGTCCCTGAGTGACAGCGGGCTGAACCTGTTGTTCCGTGACTCGACGGAGACAATATGCTTCACGGCTCGGAGCGACCCCGGTAACCACTATGCCATGTTTGTGACTGGCCCTGCAAGCGGCTTCAAGATACCGGGCAACGGGGTCGGCTACGACAAGCCGATTGCGGTTCTGGTCGGACCGGGCGCGGTGAGCTCAGGCGACCAGGTCGCGTTCCGCATGACATTCCACCCCCGTGTGAAGACCTTCGGCAAGTCGACCAACACCGCATTCAACGCGCCGACCGAGCTGAGCATGCCCACCGGCTGGGCCGCGAACTATGCGGTGGGTGAGGCGTGCCTGGCCTCCGATACAACGTACTTCCTCACACACCGGGAGTTCCCGGTTGACGTGCCGGTCTGGCACACACGCGACGCGGTCGCGAACGGAAAGGACGTGGTCGTCGAGGCAGCGATCGCCTGGATTGACAGCACCGCAGGAACAGCGGAGGAAACGCCGAAACACGAAGTACGAGTGACGAAAACTCCAACCATCATCAGCGGCGTGCTGTACCTCAAGGAAAGCACAAGCTCAGGCGCAAGCCCAAGCTGCCTGTTTGACGCGGCAGGGCGGAAAGTGTTGATACTTCGCCCGGGTGCGAATGATGTGCGAGCGCTGGCGCCGGGAGTGTACTTTGAGCACGAGGCACAAGCCCAAGCTCAAGCGCAGGTTGTCCGCAAGGTCGTAATCACAGAGTAAGGAGGCAAGATGAAGCCTCTGTCACTACTTCTCGCCCTTGGCTGCGTACTGTCGGCAGCCATCGGTCAGCGGCTAGGAACGGCGACTCAGTTGGTTGCTTCTGTGCGACCCGGCTTTGACCCGAACACGGTCGCCCGGCAGGTCCATTCAGCCGGCTCGAATCCGAGAACCCGTGAACCCTCGGTCCCCGTCCTCGACGATGGCGAGTTTCTGATTGACACAAGCGCTACCCTCGTGCCTGCGCCGAACGACCAGTCAGAACCTGCGGTCGCGTTTGACGGGGCGAACTTCCTCGTGGTGTGGCGAGACAATCGCAGCGGCGGCAGCGACATCTACGGTGCGCGGGTGACGCCACAGGGTACAGTGCTCGACTCTGCAGGTTTTGTCGTCTCGCAGGCAGCAGACTCCCAGCGCTCTCCTGCCCTTGCCTTTGACGGTTCGAACTTCCTCGTGGTGTGGGAAGATTACCGCGGCGGCAGCGCCTACATCTACGGTGCGCGGGTGACGTCACAGGGCACAGTGCTCGACTCTGCAGGCTTTGTCGTCTCGCAGGCAGCAGACTCCCAGCGCTCTCCTGTCCTTGCCTTCGATGGCGCGAACTTCCTCGTGGCGTGGCAAGAATATCACAGCGGCAGCTATTACGACATCTACGGTGCGCGGGTGACGCCACAGGGCGCGGTGCTCGACTCCGCGGGCATCGTCATCTCGCAGGCGGCACACGACCAGTGCACCCCTTCCATCGGCTTTGACGGCACAAACTTCCTCGCGGTGTGGCAGGACTGCCGCAGCGAGCCCTATGGTGACATCTATGGTGCACGGGTGACCCCGGCTGGAGTGGTGATTGATATAGCTGGAGTAGCCGTATCGACTGCAGTGTCAACCCAAGAATATCCAGTCCTTGCTTTTGATGGCGCGAACTTCCTGGTTGTCTGGCAGGACCGGCGCGGCGGCAGCGACTACAACATCTACGGTACACGAGTGACGCCGCAGGGCGCGGTGTTCGACTCCGCAGGCTTTGTCATCTCGCAGGCAGCACACGACCAGTGCACGCCTTCCGTCGGCTTTGACAGCGCGAACTTCCTCGTGGCCTGGGAAGACGATCGCAACGGCGTCAGCGACCTCTACGGTGCGCGGGTGACGCCTGCAGGAGAGGTGCTCGACACCGCCGGAATAGTCGTCTCGGCGGCAGTAGACAGCCAACAGGTTCCTGCGCTTGCCTTTGACGGCACGAACTTCTTAGTGGCGTGGCAAGACCGCCGTAGCGGTAGCGACGGCGATATCTATGGTGCGCGGGTGACGCCGGAGGGCACGGTGCCTGACTCTGCGGACCTTGTCATTTCGCAGGCGGTAAACGATCAGTACCGCCCCGCGGCGGGTTATGACGGTACGAACTTCCTTGTGGTGTGGCAAGACTACCGAGGCGGCGGCGGCTGGGACATCTACGGTGCGCGGGTGACGCCGCAGGGTTCGGTGCTCGACCCGGCGGGCTTTGTCATCTCGCAGGCAACAGACTCCCAGTGCTCACCAGCCCTTGCCTTTGACGGCGCGAACTTCCTCGTGGTGTGGCAAGATAGCCGCGGCGGCGGAGCCGACATCTATGGTGCGCGGGTGACGCCGCAGGGCGCAGTGCTCGACTCTGCGGGGATCGTCATCTCGCACGCGGCAAACGACCAGTGGTCCCCTGCCGTGGGTTTTGACGGCGCGAACTTCCTCGTGGTGTGGCAAGACGACCGCAGCGACATCAGTTACTGGGACATCTACGGAGCGCGGGTGACGCCGCAGGGCACGGTGCTCGACCCCGCAGGCCTTCCAATCTCAACCACGGCGAGCCAGCAATGGACTCCTGCCCTTGCCTTTGACGGCGCGAACTTCCTCGTGGTGTGGCAAGAAGCCCACAGCGGCAGCATCTGCGACATCTACGGAGCACGTGTGACGCCACAGGGCACTGTGCTTGACCCATCGGGTTTTGTCATCTCGCAGGCGCCGTACAACCAGTGCTATCCTGCCCTTGCCTTCGACGGTGCGAACTCTCTTGTGGTGTGGCAAGACTATCGCAGCGGCAGCAACTTCGACATCTACGGAGCGCGGGTGACGCCGGCCGGGGCCGTGCTCGATACGGCAGGAATCGCCGTATGCACCGGAACGGGGCATCAAGCGATGCCTGCAATTGCCTTCGACGGTGCGAACTCTCTTGTGGTGTGGCAAGACTATCGCAGCGGCACCGACTGTGACATCTACGGAGCGCGGGTGATGCCGGGAGGAACCGTATTCGGAGGCGGTTCTGTCGTCAGCCAGCAAGGATACCAGGTGTGCCCGAGACTTTGCTGCGGTAGCGGCGGCCAGATGCTCCTTGTGTATCAGGGCTGGGCCAGCACCGTGGGCGGCAAGGGCTACAAGACCTACCGGATCTGGGGTAAGGTGAATCCGAATCCGGGAATCGAGGAGAGCTACAAACCTCAAGCCACAAGCTCCGAGCCGTTGCCGACCATCGTCCGCCGAATGCTGTTCCTTCCGGAAGCCGCAAGCCCCAAGCCCCAAGCCGCAAGCCTGTTGGACATCTCTGGCCGCAAGGTGATGAACCTGAGGGCGGGTGCGAATGATGTGCGGGCGCTGGCGCCGGGCGTCTACTTCGTGCGGGAAGCACTGGCGCCAGCTCAAGCCCGGACTATCCGCAAGGTCGTCATCACCCGGTAGCCGCGGGAAGCCCAGACTCAAACTGGCCCGGAGGGCGGTTTCCGACGCCCGATTTCGCGGTCATTCGGGCGCGACAACACTCAGGATAGCCCCGAACCGTCTTTTGGCGGGATTGGACGAGGCTCGGTTCACCTAACTAATTGAGAAACCTAGCGTTAGGCGCGGGAAACGTCGCCCAAGTGACGGTTCTGGGAACCACGGTGGGAACCGTTCCCGGAACGGTTCCCGGGGCGGTTCGGACAGCGACATCCGAGGCGATTTGGATGGCGATCTTGCGGGCCGTCTTCGGGGCGATTTCGACGGCGACTCCGCGACCGACTCGGACGGAGACTCACGTTTCGATTCCCACGGGCGTTCGCTGCGTGGTTCGAGGGGCGACTGTGTAGAGGACTGCGACGGCGATTCTCGATGCGACTTGCAGAGGGACTTGCCGGGGGACTCTGAGAGGGACCTGCGCCGCGACTTACGCGGTGACTTTGTGAGCTGGACTGAGCGTCAGGACTGCTCCGTAGTCGTGGAGCGCGCGGTGGTCCGCATGAGCCGCCCGTAGACAGCAAGGCCCAGCGCAAACGGTACAAGGTAGTAGACGACCCGGAAGAGCACTGCCGCGAGAAGAGCCGGGCCGAAGGGGACGCCGAGCAGGGCGTAGACACCGGCCATGGAGCCATCCTGTACGCCCATGCCGCCGGGCAGCATCGAGAGCGCGCCGGCGGCAATCGCGATGAAGAACCCACTTAGCAGGACGCCGACATGGAGCCGGATGCCCAGCGCGGCGAAGCAGAACCAGACCGTAGCAGTGCAGAAGAGCCAGTCGCCGACAATTGCCGCCAGCAGGCCGACGAGTCGCACGGGCCGGGCGCGAAGCACCGTCAGGCCACGGGTGAAGCTGTCGTCGAACGAGGAGAGCGATTGAGGGATCGAGGGACCAAGGGATCGAGGGATCAAGTTGCCGAGGAATCGCAGCAAGACTTTGCGGAAGTGGGGATTGAAAACCGCGAGGTTGACGATCACTGCCAGGAGACAGCCGAGTGCCACCACGAGCATAAGTCCGGCCTCGGCCCTCGGCGGCACGCGATGACCGACGAGGACGTAGAGCAGGCTAAGCGGCAGGCAGGTTGTGCCGACCGCGAAGTAGAGGTACGAGTTGAACGCGGACGCGGCCGCGATTTCCCGGAGCCCGGTATCGCGGTCACGGAGCAGAATTGCGCCGACCGAGTAGCCGACAACGTTGCCGAGCGTGATCAGGTTGTTGACCGCCATCGACACGAACCCGGCGAGGAGAAGTCGCGTGGTCCGGTTCGCGCCGCCAAAGACGCGGACAGACTGGGCGTAGGCAGCGGCTGAACAAAGGTAGGAGAGCGCGGTCACGGCCAGGGCCGGGGCGAGCAACCGCCAGTCGGCTGCACGGAGCACGCGGCGGGCGTTAGTCCAATCAGCGGCAACCGCCGCAATCAGGATGGCGAAGAGGACAACAAGGACGATGGCGGAGAGCAGATTCCGGCGGGAGCGGTTTGGGGCACGATTCCGGAAAACCTGGGGACAGTCCCCCGGAGCGCCTGCGTCGGACTCGGCGCGGGACAGTCCCCGTTTTCCGGTCATGTCCCGCGCCTCGAGTTAGAAGCCAAAAACCAAGAGCCAAAGGTCAAAACGGCCAGAATCCCGACGTCGGGCATCTTGCATGTTTCAGCTTGCATCTTGACCCTTAGCTTGCGTCCATCAGGCCAGTATCCTCGATAGCGCTATAGCTGTTCTAACTAGCCCAGCCGGGCCGCCCTGGTAGACGAGATAGCGGTCTTCCCATTCCGGGTCGAACTTGGCCTTATAGGCGCGGAGGCCGGCCATCGGGAAGAAGCGCCCAAGAAGGTCGAAGAGCTGGCGGACTACACGTTCTTCGGTAGTGGAGTCGGGGTGTCCACCGACACCCTCAAGCGGGGCAAGGCCGAGGTCGAACCGCTGCAGGCCTTGGTCGCGCAGCATGCAGAAGAGGTTGTCGAACAGGAAGTCCATGATCCCATGCGGCGCATCGGCCCGATGGCGCATCATGTCAATCGTCGCCATGCCCGGCTGATAGGCCGGCGTCTCATTGACGAATGCGACGATTCTGCCGGCCCAGTCGCGGACGACGAAGAAGGTCGTGCGAGCCGCATAGTCATGCGAGAAGCTGCCGAGCGCGAAGGAGCGTTCGCGCCGGCCGGGCAGGTTGAGCCACTCGCGCGAGACGGTTTCAAGCTCCTGGACCAGCTCGACAGGATGCGGCGGCGCGTGACGGCTGAAGGAGAACCCGTCTTCGATCAGCCGCCGCTTGTTCCGGCGGAACTGCTTGGAGTGGTTGGTTTCGGTGCAGAACCGTTCGAGGTTGACGATTGCCTCGCTGCCGATCTTGAGCGCGCGCAGCCCGGCCGCATCGTAGATTGACAGCCAGTCCGGCCGGGTGTAGAGGAGCGCGACCGGCCAGCCGTTGTCCTCGCAGAAGCGAAGAAACTGCCGCAGGAGACCGGGAACCGCGGATTCCGGTGCTACCGGGTCGCAAAGGCTGACGGCAACGCCGGCCGCCACCCGGTAGCTGATGTAGCCTTCGGAAGAGGGGCTCATGAAGAACGACTTGTCGGGCCAGGTGGTGAAGTAGTGCTCGGGCACGCGACCGTAACGGTCGAGCAGTTCGAGGGCTCGGGCACGCTCGTGGGGCAGGGTGCGCAGTCGGAAGGCGAGCGGCCGGAACAGGCTGTAGACCGCAAATACCAGTGCGGCCACGCCGATTACGCCCAGCGAATCGAGGAACCAGAGCGCGTGCCTGGTATGGGCGACAAGGTCGGCGTTCCCGATAAGCAGGTATTGGCGCAGCGTGCGAACGAGCGCCTCATCGAGCAGGAAGTCGATTCCGAAATCGCGTTTGTCGAGGAAATAGAAGCCGAGCGTCCCGTATAGCAGCGCGAAGAGGAAGCTGCCGGCCATGAAGACGAACCCGCGCACGATGCTTCTTGGTTCGCTCCTGACGGTAAACCGGCGGCGGTAGATGATCAGCAGCACCAGCGTGGCAGCCGATATCGTCCAGAGCAGCACATGATGAACACGGCTGTGGCCGCTGTGAACGAGGATTGCCAGCGCCAGCCCGCCGACGCTCATCCACCAGGCGGCGCGGCGGCGCTGGAACAGGTGGAACGACAGGTAGAGGAGGATTGTACCGAAGAGCAGGGCGAGCAATCGGCTCCAGTGGTAGACGCCGTAGGGCAGCGGAAGCGTAAGGAAGTGAGGATTCTCACGGATGCGGATGAAGAACGCCTGGCCGACGCTCAGAAGGCCGTTAAGCAGCGCCAGCGAGCCGATGACAATGACGGGCCAGCGCTGCTCCGAATCAGCGTTTCGGCCGGGCAGTTGCGGCTCAACCGGTGATACTTCGGCGCTCATCGACGGTCAAGTCTAGCCGCGCAAGCCCTTGGTAGTCAAGGCGAAGCAAGGCCGGGCGGCCGGACTTCGGCTCGGCTAGAATTGGTCTACCGAGGATTGGTAGAAGCTGGGTCCGAAGACGGAGCGGAAGGTCGCCTTGGTGAGCGACTTCACCATGAGGCAGGCGTAGGTCTCGGGCCGGAACCGTGCGCCGCGTTCCTCGTAGATTGTTCGCAGGAGCGGGTCGCGGACGTAGTTGTCGACAAGCCCACCGCGCGTCGCTGCCGTGATGCGGTCCAGAATGCGCACGTATGCGGCCCGGTTGCGGCAGATGAACTCGTCGATGCGGCGGCCAAACGTGTCCGGCTGGGTGAAGGCGTACCCGTCGCGGTCGACAAACATGTCAGAGAGCTTCTGTTTCCACTGCTTCAGGCGCGCAAGCGGCCAGCCGTGCTGACGGACCACGAACCCGACCTTGCCGGCCGTGGCTTGGAAGAAAAGTCCCTCCACAGCCGCGAGGTCCGCGATGGGCGTGCGGTTTCGCTTCAGGCGCTCGCGGCTCGGCGGAAGGATGAGCAGCGCGCGCGGCGTCTGTGTCCCGGCAATCGGGATTTCATCATATCCGAGGTCAACGTAGAGGGCGCGAGCGACGAGTGAACGGCTGGTGTAGAGGAAGGAGAACCGCGTTCCGGCTTTCGCGTATCGCTCATGCACGAACTCGAACAGGCGGCGAGAAAGGCCCTGACGCGCATAGGCAGGGTGGGTTGCGACATGGTGGATGCCGAGAGCCGGCTCTACCTCGCCTGAGCGAGTCCTCACTCGCAGGTCGGCCACGCCGATGAAAGACGCCAGCGTCCCGCCTCGGTAGATGCCGAAGCCGAAGTCACCGCGGCGGCGTTCGTCGTAGCGACGAAACAAGTCGGGATGTTCGGGCGCGGCGATCTCGCCGAAGCACGCTTCCATGAGCTCGAAGAAGTCACGCGGGTCACGCAGCTTCTCGTAGGGGACGACAGTCACAGGAAGCGGGACTAGGGGTTAGGGACCGAGGGCTGAGGAGAGGATTCGAGGGACTCGACGAGAATCGTGACATCGTCGGGCAGGACTTCCACGGTCCCGCCGGAGACCTTGAGTGACACGGTGTTCGCCGGAACCGTCCGAGCCGTGATCGTTCCGGCCTCGATCGTGCCGTAGAAAGGGGCATGTCCGGGAAGGACTCCCATCATTCCCTTGGCCGCGGGCATCATGGCTGATTCGGCCTTGCCGTCGTAGATGGTGCGGCCCGGCACGACGATGAGCAGATGAAAGGAGTCCGCCATCCTGCTACTTCAACTTCTCCGCATTCTGCACGGCGTCGTCGATAGTGCCGCACATGAAGAAGGCCATCTCAGGCAGGTCGTCGTGCTTTCCCGAGAGTATCTCATCGAATCCGCGGATGGTTTCAGCCAGCGGCACATAGACGCCCTTGCGGCCGGTGAACTGCTCGGCGACGTGGAACGGCTGGGACAGGAAGCGCTGGACCTTGCGCGCCCGCGCCACCACGAGTTTGTCTTCATCCGAGAGTTCTTCCATGCCGAGGATGGCGATGATGTCCTGCAGTTCCTTGTGGCGCTGGAGCACCTTCTGCACGCCGGTCGCCACGCGGTGGTGGTCCGCGCCGACCACGGCCGGCGACAGGATGGACGAGGACGATTCGAGCGGGTTGACCGCCGGGTAGATGCCGAGCGCGGCGATTTCGCGCGAGAGCACGACCTGGGCGTCAAGGTGGCTGAAGACCGTAGCCACCCCCGGGTCGGTCAGGTCGTCGGCGGGCACGTAGATGGCCTGCACCGACGTGATGGAGCCGGTGCGGGTCGAGGTGATGCGTTCTTCGAGCGCGCCGAGGTCGGACGCAAGGGTCGGCTGGTAACCGACCGCAGACGGCATCCGGCCCAGCAGGGTCGACACCTCGGCACCCGCCAGAACGTAACGGAAGATATTGTCGATGAAGAGCAGTACATCCTGGTTCTCCTCATCGCGGAAGTACTCGGCCTGGGCCACGCCGGTCAGGCCCACGCGCAGACGCGCGCCCGGCGGTTCGTTCATCTGGCCGTAGACGAGCACGGTCTTGTCGAGCACGCCGGAACGGGTCATCTCGCCGTAGAGGTCATTGCCTTCGCGCGTACGCTCGCCCACGCCGGCGAAGACCGAAATGCCGCCGTGCTCGGCCGCGATGTTGCGGATGAGTTCCTGAACGATGACTGTCTTGCCGACCCCGGCGCCGCCGAACAGACCGATCTTGCCGCCCTTGGGGAACGGGCAGTCGAGGTCGATGGCCTTGAGCCCGGTTTCCAGCAGGCGGACGCGCGTGTCCTGCTCGGCGAGCGGCGGCGGGTCGCGGTGGACCGGGTAACGTTTGTCGCTATCGAGCGGGCCCTTGTGGTCGATGGGTTCGCCGATAACGTTCATCATCCGGCCCAAGGTTGTGCGGCCGACCGGGACGGTGAGCGGATGGCCGGTGTCCTCGGCTTCGACGCCGCGGCTCAGGCCTTCGGTGGGGCCGAGCGCGATCGTGCGGACCGTACCTTCGCCGACATGGGACATCACTTCGAGTGTGAGGGTGCCGGCTTTCAGGGCGGTATAGATAGCCGGCATCTGCCCGACCTCGAAATCGACGTCAACCACGGGGCCGACAACCTGGACGATCTTGCCTTTGTTCATGGTCACTCCTTCGTAAAGAGTGAATGGTAAAGAGTGAATAGTGAAACGCGATAGCACGAAGCCGGTTTTACTATTCTCACTTCTCTATTCACCATTTCCTCATCCCGACAGGGCCTCGGCCGTGCCGACGATGTCAGAGAGTTCGCGGGTAATGGTCTGCTGGCGCAGTTTGTTGGCGAGCAGCGTCAGTTCATCAATCATGCGGCGCGCGCTGACCGAAGCTTGTTCCATCATCACCATGCGGGCCGCGTGCTCGCTGGCCGAGGCCTCCAGGAACGCGTGATGCAGGGCGGCGCGAACGTACTGCGGCATCAGCCGGTCGAGTACGGCCTGGGGCGAGGGTTCGCACAGCCAGTTTCCGATTCTGCGTTCCACCGGCATGACCGGCAGGATGCGCTTCACCACCGGCCGATTGCCTGCCGCCGAGTGGAATTCGGTGTAGACTACGTATGCACGTACCGCGTCCTTGTGGAGGAAAGCATCGGTGATGGTCGCGGCCACGCTCTCGACGTCAGCGGTCGAGGGGGGTTGAGCGAAGTGCGTCACCTCTCGGATAATGGTAGCGTTCGTGCGCGGCGTGAAGCGGCGCAGCTTGCGGCCCGCGGTCACGAGGAACAACCGTTCCCGGTGGCGGGTCGCGATGAAAGCGGAGGCCGCCCGCATCACGTTGGTGTTGTACGCACCGCACATGCCGCGGTCGGTGCCGATGCAGAGGAGCAGGTAGCCGGAGCCATCGCGTACGTCGAGCAGCGGATGGGACAGGTCGGACGTGGCGGCGATGTCACCGACCAGCTCGAGCATGGCGTCGATGTAGGGTCGGTTCGATTGGACCCGCACTCGCTCGCGGTTGAGCCGCGCGGCCGAAATCTTCTGCATCGCGTCCACCGTCCGCTCGATATTCTGGATGGTGGCGATGCGCCGCTTAAGCTCGCGGGGGTTCTGCAAGGTTCGATTCCTTCTTGTAGACTTCGACCGCCTGCTTGAGCTCGGGCAGAAAGTCCGCGCCTTTCACCGGGTCAGCCAGGTTCTTCAGCAGGTCCGCGTGCTTACGGTCGAGGAATTCGAGCAGCCCGTGCTCGAAGTCGCGGACTTTGGCAGTGGGTACGTCGTCAAGGTAGCCCGATACGCCGGCGAAGACCGACGCCACTTCCTTGCCGACCGGGAGCGGCGCGTCCTCGTTCTGCTTCAGCAGTTCGGTGAGCTTCTCACCGCGGCGGAGCTGCTGGCGGACCGACTCGCCTAAGTCCGCGCCGAACTGGGCGAATGCGGCAAGGTCGCGATATTGGGCAAGGTCGAGCCGGAGCCGGCCCGCGACCGAGCGCATGGCCTTGAGCTGGGCGGTGCCGCCGACACGCGAAACGGAAAGGCCGATATTCACTGCCGGCCGCACTCCGGCGTAGAAGAGGCTCGGCTCAAGGTAAATCTGTCCATCGGTGATGGAGACGACGTTGGTTGGGATGTAGGCGGAGAAGTCGCCCGCCTGGGTCTCGATTACCGGGAGAGCGGTGATCGAGCCGCCGCCCAGCGCGTCGGATAGCTTGGCCGCGCGCTCGAGCAGGCGCGAGTGCAGGTAGAAGATATCGCCGGGGTAGGCTTCGCGTCCGGGCGGCCGGCGGAGCAGCAGCGAGAGTTGCCGGTACGCGACCGCGTGCTTGGAAAGGTCGTCGTAGACGATGAGCACATCGCGACCGGCGTTCATGAATTCCTCGGCCATGGCGCAGCCGGCATAGGGCGCGATGTACTGGCGCGGGGCCGGGTCGTTGGCCGTCGCCGCGACCACGATGGTGTAGTCCATGGCGCCGGCCCGGCGCAGCTTGTCGATGATGCGCGCGACCGTCGCCTGCTTCTGGCCGATGGCGACGTAGACACAGATGACGTCGCCGCCGCGCTGGTTGATGATGGTGTCGGTCAGAATCGTGGTCTTGCCGGTCTGGCGGTCACCGATGATGAGCTCGCGCTGACCGCGGCCAATGGGCACGACCGCGTCAATGGCCTTGATGCCGGTCTGGAGCGGCTCAGTCACAGGCTGGCGGTCGACCACGCCCGGTGCGATGACCTCAATCGGCCGGTGCTTGTCGGCGGCAATCGGACCCTTGTCGTCGAGGGGCAGACCCAGCGGTGTGACCACGCGGCCGAGCAGGCCGTCGCCGACCGGGACCTCGAAGACCCGCCCGGTGCGCCGGACTTCGTCGCCTTCCTTGATGGCCGAGTAGTCGCCGAGCACGGCCGTGCCGACCGATTCGCGGTCGAGGTTCAGGACGATGCCGTAGATGCCGTTCGGGAATTCGAGCAGCTCGCCAACCAGGGCGCGGTCCAGACCGTAGACGAGGGCGATGCCGTCACCAATTTGCAGGACGTAGCCGACCTCCTCGACCTTCAGTTCCGACCGATAGCCTTCAATCTGTTCCTTGATGAGCCGGACAATATCTTCGCTTCTCATAGGGCTTCCAAGCTCTCCTTCAGTCGTTCCAGCCGCGACTTCAAGCTGTTATCGGCCACCCGGCCGTCGATGGTCAGGCGGACGCCGCCGATGAGCTGCGGGTCTACCTGTACCTTCATCACCGGAGTAAGGCCGGTCGCGGCCGCGACCGCCGTACGAATTTCCTCTTCCTGTGCCGGGGTCAGCGGTTGCGCCACCCGCGCCACGGTTTCCACGAACCCGCGCTCGCGCCGCACGAGCCGCACGAACGCCGCGTTCACCGCGGCAATCAGCCCGGTTGCGCGCGTGTAGAGCAGTATCGACAGTACGCGTCGCACCAGTTCGTTCCCAACGGACGGGGCCAGTATCCGTTCCTTGTCTTCCAGCGGGATGCGCGGATGGTAGAGGAACCGCCGTACCTCATGGCTGGATGCGAGTCGGGCAAGCTGTGCCAGGTCGGACGTGACCGCCTCGATCTCGCCATGCTCGCGGGTCTCACGGAACAGTGCAAGCGCGATGCTGCGGGCGGCGTCAGTCATGGGAAAAGGGATCGAGGGATAGAGTGATCGAGGGATCGAGTGTTCGGATTCTACCGGAGTGAATCATGCGTTCGGTGGTTGCGCCTTGGCATTGGGACTTGCACTGAGTTTCTCCGCGAACTCTTTGACCAGCCGCTCCTGTACCCCCGGGTCGACCGACTGCTTCAGCGCCCGCTCGGCGATGAGCATCGCCAGCGCAACCGTCTCGGTCCTGAGTTCACGGGCGGTCTTCCTCTTCTCCTCGGCGATGCGCACGTTCGCGTCGTCGAGCAACCGCTTGGCCTCGGCTTCGGCGTCACGGACTATTTCGTCGCGCCGGAAGCCACCCTGCTCGACGCCCTGCTGGATAATCGCCTGGGCCTTGACTTCGGCTTCGCCCATCTGCTCGTCCCACTTCTGTTTCAGGTTCTCAGCTTCGCTCTTGAGCTCGCCGGCACTGCGGATGTCGTTCTCGATGCGGTCGGCGCGGTTCTTCATAAAGCCCTTGAGCGGCTTCCAGAAGAACTTCCAGAGCAGGAAGACCGCAGCCCCGAAGGTCAGGAGCTGGACCAGGAGCAGGACGGGTTCGATGCTTACCATGAGGAAGAGGGGCCAAGGGATCGAGGGATCAAGGGATCAAGTGCCTCGCCCTTTGTCCCTCTATCGCTTTGCCCCCTTATCTCTTTGGTCATCAGTGCGTGACTGCCGTGACCGCCGGGTTCGCGAAGATGATGATGAGCGCGATGACCAGCACATAGATGGCCAACGACTCGATGAACCCCAGACCGATGAGCAGCGGTCCCTGGATCTTGCCCGCGGCCTCAGGTTGACGGGCGATACCCTCGAGCGCCTTGGCGATGGCGTTGCCCTGACCCAGGGCGCAGCCGAATGCGGCGACGGCCATGGCGATGACCGCGGCGGCCTGGATGCCGGTGAAGAACGACGCGACGCCCGGGTTGGCCGTCTGCGCGAATGCCGCTGCGGCGGTCGTGAGGATTGCCAGCGCGATAGACTTCTTCATGAGTTACTCCTTTGTCGCTGAGGGGAGTCGAACAAACCAGAATTCAGAATGCAGAGACTAGAATTCAGAATTGTCGGACGTTCTGACATCTGGTTTCTGGTATCTGATTTCTGCATTATCCGGTTCTCCATTAACTGTGGCTCTTGATTGCGCCGCCGATGTAGAACATCGCCAGCACCGTGAATATGTATGCCTGCAGGAATCCGACCAGGAGGCCGAGCAGGATGATGAGCGGCCTCAGCAGAATCGGCACGATGGTCAGAGTAGTGTTGATGACCCCGCCGGCTTGGAAGAACGTGATGGCCAGGAACGCGAGGATACCGAGCAGTATTTCTTTGGCCATGAGGTTCCCGAACAGACGGAAAGAGAGGGAAAGCGGCCGGGCGATTTCACTGATGAGCTCGATCAGGGTCATCAGCGGCTTCAACCACCAGGGAACGCCGGCCGAGAACTTGGCGAAGTACCCGAACAGGCCGTGCTGTTTGATTCCGAAGAAGTGGATACTGAAGAAGACGATGAGGGCCAGCGCCACGGTCGTGTTGAGGTTGGCGGTCGGCGACATGAACCCGGGAACGAGGCCGAGAAGGTTGCCGGTGAGAATGAACAGGAACAGCCCGAGGAACAGCGGATAGAATTTCGGGGCCTGCTCGCCCACGATGTCGTCGGCCTGGCCGAATACGAAGCCCAAGGCGAGCTCGAACGCGGCCTGCAGCCCGCGCGGGATGAGCTGCATCCGGCGCGTGGCGAAGAACGACAGGGCGAAGAGGACGACCACCGTCACCCAGCTCATCAGGAGCGGGACCGGTACGCCGAGATGGTACTTAACTGCTTCGCCGATTTCGGGCATTGATAACCTGCCAGACAAGGAACGCGACTATACCGAGAGTCACCCCGGCCAGCAGGCCGGCCGGTGAGCCGATATGGTGCCACAGGGCTATGTATACAATCACACCGAAGACGCCGTAGCGGATGAACTGAAACAGCGGGGCGATGTATCGCGCCGGGCTGGCCTTGCCTTTGACCAGCCAGCTTACGACCCCGTAGAGCACGATGAAGTTGACCCCGGTCGCGGCGAAGCCCAGCAACAGGCCGTAGAAGAACCTCATTGCGAGGATGTGTCCTTGATTGCGCGGACGATGTTGAGAATCCCGGATGCCAGTCCCAGCAGGATGAACACTATCATCAGTAACGGGCTGGTATGGAACAGCCGGTCGAGCCCGTACCCGATCGCGAAGCCGACCAACACCGAGAACGCGAAGGTCAGACCTAGCGTGCTGCCGTTGACGGCCCGCACAATCTGCTGGCGGCCTGACTCGGAGTCCGTGCCAGCGGATCCGCGCGCCTGGTGGCGGACGCGGGGTACGAAAGGTATCATGCTGCTAGCGTGGCTGGTTGTCACTTCGAGGCGGCCAATTATAGCCCCAAGCGCCGAGGTATCAAGCGAATGCAGGCAGGGACAGCTAGTATTGCCATTGACACTTACCGTTAGCGCCGCATCCGGTGGCTGTCGGTGCCGTCGCGCTCCCGCCGCGGCAAGGGAGAGTCCTTGTCCCTTCAGCGTCAGTCGAGCCGTTCTGCGTCCTGAGGCCGTGGTTTCTCCAACACGGGTGACACGCAGCGTGCGATTGCGGGCGGGCGTGTGGTCGGCCCCGACAATCTACATATGGTGGTCTGGCACAGCCGGACTACAATTCTGCCGTGGAGTGGGCGGCCCAGGGACCGCTCCCCGGGTTGCGTCTGCCGATATGGTTCGAGGTACGACAAATCCTACAACTGCGGATACTCCAGATCGAACAACCAGTCGAACAACAACGCGAACGACTTGCGAAACAACTGCTGGAACGAGTGCAGGAACAGGAAGAGGTTCAGGTTGAGGTCAAGGTCGAGACTTAGGTCGCTATCAAGGTGCAGACACATGTGTCGACGCAAGTCGCGACACAACTGAAGACACCTCTGCCGGTACTTCCCGGCGTACTTCTCCGGATACTTCTCGGGACACAAGCGCGGCCTCATCTCGGCATTGGTTTGAAGAAGGGTCCGTCTCGAATGCGGAGCCTCTCACGGATGGTCAGGTTGAGACTTGGTACCATTGGCGGTTGTCCTCTGACTCCGTTCGGGCGAGACCCGTCCTCGGCGTCGGGGCCAGGGCGGTACGTCCGAAGCCCGAAGCGCGAATGGTCTGCCTTGAATGGACGAAGGGCACGAAGAGGCGGTGGATTCGGACGAAGGCTGAAGCTAGAAGTGAGGGGGAACGCGGAGGGGCGGGAGAGAGGGCTAGGCCGCGGGAGTGTCGGGCGGGGGCTCGGGCGCGGGCGTGGCCGTGGCTTTGGCGGCGGCTGCGGCTGCTTTCTCGGCTGCCTGTTTGCGGGCGAGTTCGATGGCTTCCGCGCTGCAGTCGTATTGGATAGTCTGGCGTTTGTCGGCAGCCAGCTCGAAGGCGCTGGTCCAGTGGATGCAGTGTACCGGGCAGGAATCAACGCACTGGCCGCAGAAGATGCAGAGGTACATCCGATAGGTGGCGTTGAACTTCTTGACGTCCGGCGCGGCTTTGACGATGTCAATCACGCCGGTCGGGCAGTCGCGGACGCAGGCCTGGCACCCGATGCACTTGTCCGCTTCCCAGACCATCCGGCCGCGGAACTCCGGCGTCGGTGTGAGTTTCTCAAATGGATATTTGACGGTGTCCGGCTTGCTGAAGAAATTCTTAAGCAGCTCGGGCAGCATCGCGGCGGCTTTGCGCTTGGCCATTAGAACCTCACCAACGCTTTGAGGGCAACCGATATCAGTATCTGGACCAGGCTGAGCGGGGCGAGCCAGCGCCATGAGAAGGCGATTGTCTGGTCGATGCGCAGTCGTCCCATCAACGCCCGCATCAGGGAGAGGAGGGCGACCACGAACAGGGTTTTCAAGACGAACAGGATGAAGGAGAGGAAGGGGGAGATGTCGAACGAGCCGAGCATCACCGGTTGCAGTATGAACCCGCCAAGGAAGACCGCGGCGATGAGGGCCGAGCCGGCCACGAGCTCCATGTCCACAGTGAGCCGGAAGAGGGCCAGTTTCTTGCCCGAGTACTCGGTGAGGGCGCCGGCCACGATCTCGGTCTCGGCTTCCGGGGCGTCGAACGGGACGCGTTCGAGCTTGGCCTGGAGGGCAATCAGGGCGACCACAAACCCGATGATGTTGACCGGAATCAGGTAGGCGTGGGTCATGTAGAAACGGCCCACGGCCGCGATCTGCCAGTTTGTGGGCATCCAGATGCCTCCCTGCCATACGCCCGCGAGCATTCCCGGAGCAAGCAGGGCGAGGAAGAGCGGGACTTCGTAGCCGAAGAGCTGGGTGAGGTTCCGGAACGAGCCGAGCATCGCGAAGTAGTTGGTGGAGTGCCAGCCGGCCAGGAAGTAGATGATGGTCGGGATAGAGAGCAGGTAGAGGATGACGATGAGGTCGCCCGGGAAGGATGTGAACGGCAGATGGGCCCGGAATATCGGTATCATCAGGAAGCCGGCCAGGGCCGAGGCAAAGGAGATAAGGGGCAGGGCGTTGAAGATGCCTTTGTCGGCAGCGGCCGGGACAATGTCTTCCTTGGCCATGAGTTTGAAGAAGTCGGCCACCGGCTGGAGCAGGCCGTGACTGCCGGTGTGGAGCGGGCCGATGCGGTTCTGGAGCCGGGCATAGACCTTGCGGTCGAACCACTCAGCAAAGGTGGAGAACGCAAACAGGAAGATAGCGCCCGGGAAGACCAGAAGGTAGAGTAGTACTTTGACTGCTTCCACCTAGATACCTCGGAAAATCGGGGACAGTCCCCCGGAGCGCTCTGAGCGCGGGACAGTCCCCATTTTCCTCAGCCAATCGCGTGAGTACTGCTGGAGCTGGGGCCAGCTCAGGAGGTCGTTCCGACCCTTGCGAGGGTCTACGAGCCGCACCATCCGGTCGGCACAGCAGAAGCACGGGTCGATTGCCGCCACGGTAATCGGGATGTCCGCGACATAGCCGCCTCTGAGGCTCACAATCGTGGCCGGCATGTTGGCGTAGGTGGGGGCGCGGACTTTGACGCGGTCCGGCTTCTCGGTGCCGTTCGACTTCATGAAATGGATGTTCTCGCCGCGCGGGGCTTCGTAGCGGGCAATCGCCTCGCCGGACGGTATCTTGCGCGGGGCTTTGACTTTGATGTCGCCGGCAGGCATGTTCTTCAGGATGTAGTCGACAATCTTGACCGACTGGAGCAGCTCGAAGACGCGGACTACGGCCCGGCCCAGGATGTCGCAGGAGTCGGCGGTAATGACGTCGAACGGGATTTCACCGTAGGCCGCGTACGGGTCGTCCTTGCGAACGTCGCGCTTCACGCCCGAGGCCCGGGCCATCGGACCGACCGCGTTGAGGTCAAGGGCTTGCTGTGTGGTCAGGGGCCCGACGCCGGAGATTCTCGCCATGAACGTCGGCTCGGCCGTGCACATCTTGATGTAGTAGTCAGTGCGGGCCGTGACGATGTCGTTCATCTCCTTGAGCTTGGTGACCTGCTCGGCGCTTATGTCGCGTCGAACGCCGCCGATGGTGTTCATGCCATAGTGCACCCGGTTGCCGGAGATGTGCTCAAGCATGTCGAGCACGAGTTCGCGGTCGCGCCAGGTGTACATGAACAGGCTGTCGAACCCGACTTCGTGGCCGGCGACGCCGAGCCAGAGCAGGTGGCTGTGAATCCTCTCCAGCTCGCCGACGAGCGAACGGATCCACTTGGCGCGGGGCGGTATTTCGAGCTTGAGCAGCTCCTCGGCGTTCTGGGCAAAGGGAGTCGTGTGCGAGTGGGAGCAGATGCCGCAGATGCGTTCGGCCAGGTAGATGCCCTGAGTGAAGTTGCGGGCCTCGAAGCCTTTCTCAATGCCGCGGTGGGCATAGCCCATCCGGACGTCGACGTCGACGATACGTTCGCCGTCAAGCTCGAACTTGAAGCTCTCCGGTTCTTTCAGGGCCGGGTGCTGAGGGCCTAGCGGTACCTTGATGGTCGGCATGTTACTCCGAGCAAAGAGTGAATTAACAAGGGTGAAGAGTGAAAGTCGGATTCGGATTTGACTATTCTCAATTCTCTCTTCACTATTCGCCTCGCTTGGCCGGCGGCGCTTCCTGGTAGGTGTAGACGTAATCCTTGCGCAGCGGATAGACTCCGTCCGGCCAGTCCTCGGGCAGGACGTAGCGCCGCGGGTCAGGGTGGCCGTCAATCACCAGCCCGAACATGTCCTGCAGTTCGCGCTCGTAAAGGATGGCGCCGGGCCAGATCGCGGTCAGGGTCGGCAGGTGCGGGTTGGTCTTGGGCACGGCCACGCGCAGGGTCAGTTCGCCGGCCCCGGCAGTCACGTGGTAGAGGGCCTCGAACACCTCGCCGGAGTCGAGCCCGGTGATAGTCGAACAATGGTAGTAACCAAGGTCGTCCTTGAGCCACTTCGCCAGTTCCGGCAGCTCTTCGACGCTCACCGTAATCCAGGCCCGGTTCGGATGAGGGATTGTGACGGTGAACCGGTCCCCGAAGTGCTCTTTGACCTTGGTCTGTAGAATATCGTCAGTCATTACTTGCCTTGAAGTTTGGCCAGCAGTTGCGCCACGCCGTAGATGAAGGCATCCGGGCGGGGCGGACAGCCGGGTATGTACATGTCTACCGGGATGACCCGGTCGATGCCGCCGTGGTTGCAGTAGCAGCCGTTGAACGGCGCGCCGCCGCTGGCGCAGGTGCCGACCGCAATCACGAACTTCGGGTTCGGGGTCTGGTCGTAGATGCGCTTCAGGCGCGAGCCGATCTGCTTGGTCACGCAGCCGGTAGCAAGGATGACGTCCGCGTGCCGGGGTGTGGACTTGAGCAGGACCCCGAAGCGCTCGGCGTCGAAGCGCGGCATCAGCGCGGCCAGAATCTCGATGTCACAGCCGTTGCAACCGCCCGCGTTGAAGTGAAGCACCCAGGGCGACTTCACCCGGGACCAGGTTGCGAGGTTGGTAAGTATCGCCATTATTTTGTTACCAGGGCGAAGACCGCAAGGACGATGACAGCCAGGTAGACGAGGCCGAACACGGCAGTCGGACCGGTCGGCAGCGTGGTTACGACCAGGGCCGCCACGTGCAGGACCGTGAAAAAGATGGCGAGGGAGTAGAAGAGGCGGTAGCTCAACTGGGCCTTGGTCATGGGCGCGTCTTCACCGCAGGCATAGGATGAGGCCTTGGCCGGAGTCATGTTCGTCTTCGGGGCCATGGCGCGGCCCAGCCAGTAGAACAGAAGCCCGAGGCCGAGCGAGACCACAAACACAATCGGCGGGCTGAGTAGTATTCTCATTTCACCACTTCAGGTCAGTCAGTTTGCGAATATCCAATGACCCGGTCTGGCGGTAGAGGTTGATGACGAGCGCCAGGGCGATGGCCACAATCACGACCTCGATGACGATGAGCGTGACCACGACTGACTGCATCACGTAGGGGTTGCTTCGCGCAAAGCCCGAAGCGATAAGCGCGAGGGTCACGCCCTTGGTCAGGAGCTCGGCGCAGATGAGCAGCTTCACAAGATTGCGCATCACGAGCAACCCGACCAGCCCGAGCAGGAAGAGCGCGGCTACGATGGCGAGGTCGTTCAGCCAGATGGCACTAGGATTCATGGTTCTCTGTGGGGTCGGCAGGCTCACTGGCACGCGGGCCAAGCCCGATCAGGCCGCCTTCTTTTCGGAAAAGCGCCAGGATCGCGAAGACACCCACCAGTATTATGCCCAATTGCGCGAGAATGTCGACCCACCTTACGCGCCACAGGGTTTCGGCGAAGCCGGCAGCTTGCCCTTCGGCGGGCGTCGCGATGAGCCGGCTCCCCATGGCTGTGAACGCCACGATATCAATGACAGCCAGCACGAGCAGGGCGATGAGCGGGAGAATCAAGGCAGGTGACCTGCCCTGCTCTTCGTTCTCCGGGGGAGTCCGGCGGGTCAGGCCGATGGCCGAGGCCAGGAGCACCATAACCAGTCCGGCGCCGACCGAGAGTTCGAATACCGCCGCATAGGGCGCGCCGAGCTGGAAGAAGACGATGCTCAGGAAGATACTGGCCACGGCCAGACAGATGGCGGAACGCAGCAAGTCCTTGAGGAACACTGCCAGCAGGGCGAAAAGGACGATTCCGGCGAGAAGGACAGAATGGAGTACCATCTAGCGCACCATCAGCGACGTCAGCACAGCCCCGGCCGGATTGAGCAGGACGGTGTAGAGCCACGGGAATGCGAGACCCAGTGCCAGGCAGAGGAAGGCCAGGAGCGCCATCGGCACGGCCATGACCGGCCCGACTTCTTTGACCTTGCCGAGTTCCTCTTTCAGCAGGCCGAAGAAGGCCTTGCGCTGCAGTTTCAGGAAGTAGGAGAGGGTGACTACGCTGAAGAGAACCGCAATGAGAGCGTAGACATAGTAGGCCGTGTTGCCCGTCTGCCAGCCCGCCATTACCGCGGCGACAACGATTACCGCTTTGCTGAAGAAGCCGTTGAGCGGCGGCACGCCGGATATCGCCAGCGAGCCGAAGACCGAGCTGGTGGCCGTCACCGGCATCTTCTTGCCCAGGCCGCCCATCTGGTTCAGGTCCCGGAGGCCGGTCGCACGTTCCGTCGCCCCGGCGGTGAGGAACAGGAGGCTCTTGGAAGTGGCATGGTTCATCACGTGGAAGAGGGCACCGACAAAGGCGAGTGGCGTGCCGATACCGAAGGCGAGGAGGATGTAGCCAAGCTGGGCCACGCTGGAGAAGGCCAGGAGCCGTTTGTAGTCGGTCTGGACCAAGCCGAGAATGGAGCCGGTGACGATGCTGAGCGCGCCGAGCGCCATCAGGGCCGGGGCGAAGCCGGTAAGCGTCTGGATACCGAGGACGTTGAAGAACACCCGGGCCAGCGCATAGACGCCCGCCGCTTTGCTCAGGACGCCGGCCATAGTTGCCGATACCGGCGTGGGAGCCGCGGAGTAGGCGTCAGGCAGCCAGGCATGGAACGGGACCATCGCCATCTTGAAAGTGAAGCCGATGAGGAAGAGGGTGGCGATGAAGAGCAGGGAGCGGTCAGGGCCGGCCGAGGCCAGCGCGGCGCTCACGACTTTCATGTCCAGACTGCCGGTCTGGGCAAAGATGAGGGCGATGCCGAGCAGCATCATGGCCGAAGCCGCCGCCGAAAGGACGAGATACTTGAACGCGGCCTCAAGCTGCTGCTTCTCGAGCCCGAAGGCAATCAGCGCGTAGGAGCTGCCGGCCGCCACCTCGAGGAACACGTACAGGCCAAAGAGGTCGTGGGACAGGACGATACCGTTCATCCCGGTCACGAGCAGGAGGAACAGGGCATAGAACCTGGCCTTGGCTCCATACGGTTTCATGTACTCAATCGAGAATATCAGTGCGAACAGGGCAATCGCATTGATGACGAGCAGGACGAGCAGGCTCAGGCTGTCCAGGTAGAGGGTCTGGGCAGACGGGAGCGCGCCGGGGAGCACGAAGCTGAGCGAGCCGACCTCGCGGACCCAGCCGGACAAGGCGAGGCCGCCGACCAGCAGTGCGGCAAGGACCGCAACGGCAATGGTGTCGGTGAGCCATTTAGCAATCTTCTCCGCGACCGGTATGAGCGCGGCCCCGGCTATCGGCAGGAACACGAATGCGAGAAGCCAGCCTTCGCTCATTTGAAGACTCCACCGACCAGCAGCAGCAGGATTACGATGCCGAAGATGACCCAGGAGAGGTAGACGGCAAGCAGGCCGGTGTGCAGTTTGCGAACCTGCTGGCCGAGTGCAACGCCCAGCCACGCCGTACCTTCAACCAGATAGTCGGCCAGACGCTCGATGAAACGGAAGACCAGGCCGGCCAGCCAGCGGAGGAAGCGGACACCCTGTTCGTAAATGTCGAAGTACCGCTTCTCCGACCAGCCGTACAGGGTCCGCAGCACCGGCGCGTCGTGGACATAGTCCATTGCGGTCAGGGACTCGTGGGTGCGGGCCCGGCCGACAAAGAAGGCGACAAACCCGAGGGCAAGGAACGCCAAGGCGAGCAGCGTTATCGGTGTCACCAGCCAGGAATGCTGGGCGACTTCGACACTGCTGAACGGGACCCCGGGCGCGGATATCAAGGGCTGGATGAAGAGCCGGATGGGCAACTGGTTGTAGACGCCGAAAAGGACGCAGCCCGCCGCGATGATGAGCATCGGCACGAGCATGGTCCAGTGGGCTTCCCTGGTCTCTTCAAGGGCCTGCTTCTTCTGACCGAGGTAGGTGGTGAAGGTCAGTTTGAGGAATGAGACCAGGGTCATGGTCGAGCCGAGCATGGCGGCGATAACGAATATCCAGAGCCCGGTCTCGTGGGCCCCGTGGTAGACAAGCTCCTTGCTGAAGTAGCCGTTGAGCGGCGGGATGCCGGAGATGGACGCCGCGGCGATGAAGGCGCAGAGGGCGGTCAGCGGCATCTTCTTTCCGAGGCCGCCCAACTGGCGGAGGTCGGTGGTCCCGGTCTGCTTCTCAACCGAACCGCCAGTCAGGAAGAGCGTGCTCTTGTACATCGAGTGGTTGAGCATGTGCCAGACGCCGCCGGCCACTCCCAGCGCGACGTTAGTGCCGATGCCCATGACCATGTATCCGACCTGGCTGATGGCGTGGAAGGAAAGTAGTTTCTTGTAGTCTTTCTGGACCAGCGCGGCAAAGACCGGTAAGAGGATGGTTACGGCACCCAGTGTCATCGTGACGATGGACATGGTCCGGTCGAGCCGGAAGAAGTCGAGTCCGATGCGTGCAAGCAGGTAGATGCCGAGCAGCTTCTCCAAAGCTGCCGGCAGGAAGGCCATGAACGGCAGGGGAGCGTCAATCGCGGCATCCGGTATCCAAGTGTGGAACGGCATCGAGCCGGCCTTGGCCGACGCGCCGATCATCATCAGGATAAACGCGGCACCGGCATACCCGGTCGTGACCACCGGCAGGCTCGGGTCGGTCATGGTCAGGGTCCCGGTCCGCATCCAGAGCACGCCGACGCCCAGAATCATCAGGAAGTCGGCGACGCCGCCGAGAATCAGGCTCTTGGTCGCGGTCTTGTAGGCGCCTTGCTTGCCCAGCGTGATGAAGAGGTAGGTGAGGATGAGCAGCGTCTCCCAGAACACGAGGAGCAGCAGGAAGTTGTTGCTGAGCACCGCACCGTTGGTCGCACCCAGGCAGATGAGCAGGTAGGCGTAATACTCATTGATCCGGCTGTGTCCCGCAATCGGCTTCCAGGAGTAGAGCGTGATGAGCATCGCGAAGGCCGACGCCGCGGCCATGATGAAGCGGCTGAACGGATAGAGGCGGAAGTCGAACGCGACCGTGGTGTTGCCCATGGTGAACCAGTTGTAGCTGACGTTGGCCGTGCCGAGCGCGAAGAGCCTGACGGCAAGGATGAATGTGACGACCGTGCCGGCCAGCGCCAGGAGTTCGTGGCCGCGATTCAGCTTGCGCGGCACGAGGTAGACGATGACTCCGAGGATAATCGGGATGAACATCGCCGCGAGTATCATCTGCCCCTACCTCGCCACAATCTGGGTAACAGCGACCCGGACCAGGTTCATCGGCCCGGACACGAAGAGGCCACCGAACAGGGAGAGCAGCGCGAAGACCGAGAGGACAAATAGCATCGAGGGAGTACCTTCGGCCACGGTCGGATGAGTCGGCTCGCCCAGGAAGACCTTGTTGAATACGCGCAGGAGGTAGATGAGCGTGAGGAACGCGGTGCCAATCGCGACTACGGCGAGAGCGGTCTCGCCCTGCTGCAGGGTGCCGGCCACGACCATGAACTTGGAGAAGAACCCGGCGAACGGCGGCATGCCAATGACCGAGAGGGCGCTGACCAGGAAGACGACCGCGGTTATCGGCATCGTCTTTATCAGGCCGCCGAGCTGACGGATATCCTTGGTGTGGGTCTGGTGTTCAATCACGCCGGCACAGAGGAAGAGCGCGGCCTTGCCCAGTCCGTGGGCAAGGAAGTAGAAGATGCTTCCCGACAGCGCGACCTGGTTGTGGAGCATCGCAAAGCCGAGGAAGATGTAGCCGAGCTGGCTGACGGTTGAGTACGCCAGGATGCGCTTGATGTCGTTCTCGACCAGGGCGGCGCAGGCCGCGACAAAGGCCGAGCCGATGGCAATCCCGCCCAACAGGGTTGGTGCGTAGGTCGGCAGGGTGAAGGTATAACAGAAGAGCCGGGCAAAGGCGTAGACACCGATCTTCACCAGCACTGCGGCGTGGAGCAGGCCGGTGACGGTCGAGGGCGCGATGCCGGCGTCGGGCAGCCACGTATGGAGCGGGAATGTGGCTGACTTGGCAATCATCCCAGCGAAGATGAGCATCATCGCCACGGACCCGATCGGGAACCCGCGCAGCGCCGCGATGTCAAACGTCTGCGTGCGGGAGAATATCATGAAGAAGCCGAACAGCATCAGCGACGCGCCCATGAATGTCACCACGAACGCCTTGTCCGCTTTCCGCGTGTACTCCGGCTTGCGGTAGTAGCCGATGAGCCGCCAGGAGCAGATGCCGGCTATCTCCCAGAAGATATACAGGAAGATCAGGTTGGCCGAGAAGACCAAGCCCATCATCGAGCCGATGAAGAGCAGCACCATGGTGTGGTACTCGGTCTCGTTGTCGGTGTGGGCGATGTAGCCGGTGGAGTAGAGGACAATCAGCGCGCCGATGCCTGAGGAGGCAAGGGCGACGAACAAAGCCAGCGCGTCAACCTGGAAGAGGTTGTGGATGCCGATGAAGTTCAGCGCGGTGGTTCTGAGTACGGTTCCCTGAGCCCCGGTCAGGACCTGCGGTATGAGAAGGGCCGCGCTTGCGAACGTGCCGAATGCCAGCAGGTTTGCCCATACCGTGCGGGCAGCTCGGCCGAACAGCGCTACTAGGGGAATGGTCAGCGCACCCAGCAAAGGCACGCCGATAATGAGGAGGACATTCGCTGTAGGCACGCGGGCCAGAAATATAATACCCCAGCGCGCAAAGTCAAGCTGCGCACCGGCTCATTATTCCGGAAGCAGCGTGACCGCAGGTCGCTATTTGACCTGCGGTCACGTTTGGCCGCTGAGCCTCCTCTCAGAGGCGGGCTCAGCTCAAATGCCGGCTAGTGGAGCGTAAAGTGATAAGGTATGGAAATCCAGACTCTTACCGGGTTGTCTCGCTGTTTGGCCGGTGTGAACTTGGCAAGCTTCGCGGCGTCGCACGCCGCTTCGTCCAGTTGTTCATTGCCTGAGCTCTTCTGGACGCGTGAATCCATCACCGAACCATCCAAGTCAAGCAATGCCTCGACCACGACCGAGCCTTCGATACCGGCGGTGCGAACCGCGTCCGGGTAAAGCGGCACCGGGACTTTTATCGGCGTCGGCTTGACCTCGACCTTGTAGAACGGTACGGTCGGCGGGTACTGCTTGATACGATAGCCGACGCCCGGCTTGCCGGCACCGCCGGCCTTAGGCAGCGCAAGCAGGTCATCGAGACTCTTACCATCGCCTACTTTCAGAACGTCGCCGCCGCCGGCCTCACCCGCGTCCAACTGGTCGACGTTCATCTTGGCCTGCGCACCAGCGTTGTCCGGGCCTGCGGCGTCACCGCCCGCGCCCGCCTGAGGCAACACGTTGGCGACTTCGGGACGGTAGCTCATGTCGGTCGGGGCATCCGGCGTGGCCGTCTGGTCGGCGAAGTGGACGTTCTCCATGTCCACACTGGCAGCGGTCATCCCCCCGCCGGACGACTTGTGAGGCATGGACAACCACGCAACAAAGAGTCCGTGCAGCAAGAGTGCAATGACTACACACAGCCCGAACATCCGGCCGACGTGTTCACGTCGATCCGGCAGGGTGAGTAGCAAGGAGCCGGACATGTTAATAGCCCTCCCTGAATTTCTTGGTCGCGCAGACGATACGCTGGGCACCGGCGCGCCGGGCCGTGCTCAGGATATCGAGCACTTTCCAGCTATTGATCGTGGTGTCGGCACGCACGACCACAAGTACGTAAGGGTCCTTCTGGACCGATACCGAGACGCTGTCGGCCAGTGCCTGGAGGTCCGCCAGTGGCTTGTCATCAACCAGCAGCCGGCCGTCGGCCGTGTAGGTTATCGTGCGGGCGCTCTCGACCTTGCGCTCCGAAGAATGGGTCTGGGGAAGGTCGACCGGCGTGCTGTTGAGTGAGACTACCAGCGGTGATATCACCATCATGATGAGCACGAGCACCAGCGCCACGGCCGCAAGCGGCCAGATCTGCAGATTAGGAGGCGGCTTCATTGCGCGCTCCGGTTTCTCAGCAGCGCCAGGTCCATGGCGCCGTTCTGCTTGGCTAGGTCCAGCACCCGCATTACCCGGGCGTAGCTCACCTGGTCGCCGCTGGAGATGACCACGCGCTTCGTCGGGCTGCGCTCAATCAGCTTCGGCAGGAGTTCGGCCAGTCGCTCCGGGGTAACCGGGGCCTCGTTCAGCGTGATGCTGCCGTCGTTGGCCAGGAACACACTGGCCTTGATGTCCGAGGTCGGTTCATCTCCGGTCACCTTCTTGACGCTCGGTGCGGATACGAACAGACCGGTTTCGAAGAATAGGGGCATGGCGACCATGAACCCGATGACGAGACAGAGGGCGATATCAACCAGCGAGTTGATGATCATCTCGGTCGGGCAGGGCGACTCGCGTTTACGACGTCTAATCCACATCGTCGTTTAGAGTGGTCTGCCGCGCCTAGCTCGCGGACGGGGTCTTGCCCTTGGCTCTCTCCATGACAACAATCACCAGGTCGGAGGTGCTTTCGAGGGTCGAGGCGATGTCGGCCGCCTTCTTCGAGAAGTAGTTCGCGAAGAACAGGGTCGGGATACCGACGAACAGACCGAACGCGGTCGCGAGGAGCGCTTCGCTGATACCGCCGGCGACGACGGCCGGTCCGCCGGAACCGGTGGCGGCGATGTTACCGAACGCGCGGATCAGGCCAGTGACCGTTCCGAGCAGCCCGAGCAGGGTCGCGGCGTTTGCCAGCGTGCCCATGCCTCCCAGCAGCTTCTCAAAGAGCATCCTTTCTCTGAGAGTCAGGCCGTAGAGGACGCCGTACAACTGCTCGCTCGTCAATTCCGCATTCTCGAGCGCGGTGACGAACATGCGTCCCAGAGGGTTCTTATTGCCCTTGGCCCAGGTAAGCGCCTTGCTTGCCCCGCCGCTCGTGAGCTGCTTCTGGAACTCGGCGAGTCCCTTGTCAGCGTTGAAGCGGTTGCGGGTGAAGAAGATGAAGCGCTCGATGATGAGCGCCACGGCCAGTATGGACGCGAGCACCAGCATCATGTTCGGGATGCTGGCTTTCATAATCGAGAAAAGGCTCTGCCCGAGTATCATTGCGTCTTTGCTCCTTGTGTGATTAGGTGTCGGCGAATGCTGCCAGCCCATACCGGCACGTCGAACCACCGTGCCGACTTTGGCGCTTGTGCATAACTGCCGCTTGCCGGTCGCGCCGTTCCCGGACGATCCAGCCAGACATAATACGCGAGGGCTATGTTTCTGTCAAATCGTTCCTGCCCGCGGCCGCGGTCGTCGGGCCGAAATAGAAGCAAGCCGGACGCCGCCGGTCGGTCCGGCCGGGCTCTCTTCACTGCGTCGCGCTCGGGCATGGGTTCGTCCAATTCACGGTTGTATATCTATATACCATGGACTTGGAAGCTCCGTTCCGTCCGGCCGCGGCGACGACCGCCTCGGGGCAGGACCGCGCGCGGTCTTGACTATGGTTGATGGTTTTGGCATTCTTAATCGACAATCGCAGAGCGGCGGAGCCCGGTGCCGGTCGGTTCACGGCGGTCGTGCAGACTGGCTCCGAGTGTATTTCCACATGGCAAGGACGCTGGAGATAGCGAAGGAGTTTTGACAATGACGAAGAGAACCCTGTGTGTTTCAGCCGGGCTGGCGGTCGCGACCGCGTGCCTGCTGCTGGTCGGCTGCGCGACGACCACCAAGACCGTTCAGCAGCCGGTGCAGACCCCGGAAGAGGCCAGGCGCGACACGGCCAAACAGTACTACAGCATCGGCGCCGGCTACTTTGGGTCGGGCGACACGGCGGCAGCGGCCAAGAATCTGAAGCGGGCGCTTGAGTACGATTCGACCTACTACGACGTTTACCTCATGCTCGGAACGGTCTACCAGCGGACGAACGACGCCAAGAGCGCCGAGGCGGACTACCGTCGGGCCATCGCAGTCAGTCCCCGGCAGGCCAAGGCCTACCAGAGCCTGGGCGACATGCTGCTGACCGCTGGGCGCGATACCGAGGCCCTCGCTACCTACAAGGACGGGCTGGCCCATGACTCCAGCAACGCCGACCTCTACAACGGCGTGGCCGACGTCTACCTGAAGTGGAACCGCAAGACCAGCGCCGATTCCGTATACAAACAGGCGATAGCCCGGTTCCCGGATGAGCTTTCGGTAGTGTGGAACTGGACCGACTTCCTGTTCCGTCAGAAGCGCTATGCGGAGGCCGCTGCCTCGATTGAGCCGCTGGCCGCGAAGTACCCCAAGCTGCCTGAGGTCCGTAACAAGCTGGCCGACGCCTATGCCGGCATGGGCAAGTTCGACAAGGCAGTCGCCCAGCTCGAGACCCTGCTCACGCTTGACCCGGGCAACAGCTCCACGCTCCTCCGGCTCGGCGCCGCCTACCAGAAGGTCGGGAGGCTGAAGGATGCATCTCAGGCCTACGACACACTCATCGCGCGCGACACCACCCAGCCGCTGCCGTACCGGTTCAAGGCCGAGGTGCTGATAGCTCAGAACAACAACACCGGGGCCGAGCCGCTGCTGCGCAGGGTGTTCAAGCTGGACCCGCACGACATGATCGCCGTGGCCGACATGGGTGACGTCTGCCTGAATCGAGCAGAGAGTCTCGTCGGCAAGAATCTGGCTGACGTCCAAACTTCGGTGCTCGACGAGGCAATCGAGCTCTGCAACGAGGCGAAGGGCTACTACGAACGAGCATCGTCCGACCCGGATGTCCGGGACTACGCGACAGCCAAGCTCGCCTATGTCGACAGATTCCTCAAGTCACTCAAGCTGGAGCGGTCGGTACGATAGCCGGGGACAATCGAAACAGCGTAGGGTCAGGCGACGAGTCGCCTGACCTTACGCTTCCTGCCCCATGGTCCTAGACCAGGATCCCGAGTAATGGCTCAGCCGCGAATCGTCATCGATGGGTATAATCTGATTCACGCCATGCCCGAGCTCGCCCGACTGGTCGACAGCGACCTGGAGCGGGCGCGGGATGGGCTCGTGTCGAAGCTCGCCGTCTATCGCTCAAGGCGGAACGTACGGGTCACGGTCGTATTCGACGGCCGCGGCGCCGGCGGACCGCAGACCCAGCCGCCGGGTGGCGTCGAGGTCGTCTTCTCCCGCGCACCGCAGAACGCTGACGCCAAGATAAAGAACATGCTAGCGCTGGAAAAGAGTCCCAAGTCATGGACCGTTGTCACCTCCGACAACTCCATCATCATCTTCGCCCGCGACTACCGGGCGAAGACTATTCCCTCAGCCGAGTTCGCGGCACAGCTTGGCCCTATTCGCCGGTCGCCATCCGCCGGTCGCTCACAGCCACGAATCGACCAGGAAGCCCCGCTCTCACCGACCGAAGTCCTGGAGTGGGAAGAGTTCTTCCGCAAGGGCCGCCTGGACAAGGGCAGCAAGCCCTGAGCCGCAAGCTGTAAGCCGACAGTCGCCGCCGTCTGACAGTGAGACTGCGGCGGTGCTCGTCGCAATCCGGCTCCCAGCGACAGGCTCGCGTCATCCGCACCCGCCGCCGCCCCTCAGACTTGAAGCGTACGCCAGAGGCGTCTCAGTTCTTTGGTCTTGTCGCGGTAGTCCGGAACGTGAACCGCTACTGCCTGCCAGAACTCGCGTGAGTGGTTCGGATGGCGCGTATGCACCAGCTCGTGGACAAACACGTAGCGCACCAGGTCCGGAGGAACCAGGAGCAGCCGTGCATTCAGGCTGATTGTCCCGCGGTGCGAGCAACTCGCCCATCGGGTCCGTTGCGTGCGTACGGAGACGCCGCTCAGCGCGAACCCCAGTTCGCCGGCCGTTCGGCCCAACCATGGAACCAGGTGCCGGCGTGCCTGACTCGTCAACCATAGCTCCAGCACTCGCCGTACCGCGTTCGAGCGGTCGATGGCGCCGGACACGTGCAGCGTCCGGTCCCCGCGTTTGACCAACGTCACGCGCCCGGGTTCTCCGGTTTCATACTCGACGACCCACTCTTCACCTACGGCCAGAAGCGCAATCTGCAACGGCGGGCGATAGGGTTCCGGCCTCATGGGGAATCGGCGCAGCGCCCGTTCGATCCAGGTGCGCTTCTGCTCGAGGATTTCCGGAATCCGACTCCGGTCGAACCCGCGCGGAACGGTCACCACCATTCCGTCGTGAAGTGACGCCACCAGGCGCACTCGCCGGGCACGCGGGTGCTCCCTGACTCGGTAGACCAACTCAGTCCCGTCGTTCAGTCGCATCTAGCTCGAACACGCGCAACGCCTCGCTCTGCAACTCGAATTCCGTCCTCATGCGGACCGCGAACGGCAAGCCGCAAGCTGTCAACCGTCAGCCGTCCGTGTTCGTTCGGGAGAGACCTGACAGCGTTCATCGTTTGCCGGCGCTACCCGCTGTCCTTCCGGCGAACGAACAACGATGTACGATGCAACGCTGAACGATACCTGCCGCGCCCATGAGTCTGGTCAGTCTCCGAAACTCCCGGGTCTCCATATCGACCGGGCCGGCCTCGGCCTAGTGCGCGTCGTCCACTGCCGGCCGTTCCGTCCGGTTCATGGCTTAACTTCGCCCTGAGCGTCGGTCTTGATGAGCCAGACGTCGTTGCCGCCGGCGCCGTAAGACGACGTCATGCCCGAGACTATGTACCCGCCGTCGGAAGTCACCTGGACCGCATCTCCGACATCGCTGCTGGCACCGCCATAGGTCCTGGTCCACACGGTGTCGCCGTTCGCGTCGATTTTCAGCAGGTAGACATCGAACATCCCGGCTCCGAACGACGCGGTCATGCCCGCGATTATGTACCCGCCGTCCGCGGTCCGTTGGATGGAGTGGGCTCCGTCGGTCTGGCTGCCGCCATAGGTCTTGGCCCAGACCTGGTTCCCGGACGCGTCGGTCTTGACCAGATAGACGTCACCACCGCCGGCTCCTCCCTCGGTCTGGCCGGCCAGGATGTAACCTCCGTCGGAGGCAATCTGGACGGAGTATCCGTGGTTATGGCCTCCACCGCCAAAGGTCCTGGCCCAGACCTGGTTGCCGGACGCATCGGTCTTGATCAGATACATGTCGCTCAAACCACTACCAATCGTGTCGGTCTCGCCCAGGATTATGTACCCGCCGTCACCCGTCTGATGCACCGAGCGGCCCACGTCATTGTGGGGCCCGCCGAGATTCTTATACCACAGTTGGTTGCCTTCGGCATCGGTCTTGACCAGATAGACATCGCTTCCCCCGCTGCTGAAGAACCCGGTTTGGCCCGCGAGAATGTACCCGCCGTCACTGGTCGGTTGGACCGCAAAGGCGACGTCTGCGCCAAGAAAGCCATAGCTCCTGCCCCAGACCCTATTACCCGATGAGTCGACCTTGATGAGAGAAGCGTTGCTTGCGCCCATGCCGTCGTTGTAGCTCGTTCCGGCGATGACGTATCCATCAGAAGTGGCCGCAACCGCATAGCCGGCGTCATAACCATCGGAGCCGAAGGTGTTGCTCCAGACCTGACTTCCGCCGGCATCGGTCTTGATGACGTAGATGTCACCCGCACCCGTGCCATACGAATAGGTGTGTCCGGCCACCACATAGCCGTGGTCGGCGGCCTGCACGACCGCAAAGCCCTCGTCATCGGCAGTGCCGCCAAAGGTCTTGGTCCACGTTGCTGCAATGGCGACGCCCAACGGATTGGACCAGTCAGAGCTATGTCCGTCTGCGTCCTTGGCCTGGGCACGGACAAGAAAAGTATCGGCTACCGACCACGAGTGCGAGTCAGACGCAGCTCCGCCGCTCGGCAGCCAGCCCGACCACGCCGAAGTGTCGCCGTCACCCCAGTCGAACCGGATGGCCACGCTGTCGCCACTCGGGCTGGTCGCGGAGCTGGTGTAACTCAGCACCGAATACGGATGCCCGGTTTCCGGGCCGGATGGGACCGTCACGGTAATGACCTGGCTCTTGCAGCCAAGCGGCACGGTCATACCGGCCAACAGCACGCAGAGCACGGTCAAGTATCTCCCGCTCATGATTCCTCCTTGCAAGCACGGCCGGGACAAGATGTCATCAAGTCCACTGACTATATATACCTGTCCGTTGGAACTCCCGTCCGTGGCAAGATTCTAGACTCGCCCGCAGTGGTGTCAAATCGGCGGGGTTGGACCGCCAACGGCCAACCGCTCACGGCCGGGCTGCCCTGAGTGCGAGATATCACATCGAGAGTAATGCAGCATGCGGGCAATACTCAACTTTGTAGAATGGCGCGGGTGCAGCGGCGTCGGCCGTTCTGAATTGCAGGTTGTTGATTGGAGGTTGGGCGGTCTTGTGTACTCCTTCGTATACGAGACTCCGGGGCGGATTTCGGTGCTATCTGCTTGAGAAATTTGGCGTTAGGCCACAGCCTGCGAAACCGAATCCCTCATCCCCTACGTCGTTGAGGAGGTTGCGGACAGAGTTGCTTTGTAGATCGTTCGGAGGGTTATCTCCACCGCAATTCCCGGATGAACCTCCACCGGAATTCGCCGGGTTGGTCTACCGGTTCCTCTCCGGTTTGCTCTCAGGGTTAGTCTACGGGTTGCTCCACCGGTTCCTTTCCGGGTTGGTCGGAGCGTTGCGGCCCGGGTAACTCCGCCGGTTGCCGTCCTCGTTGCTCCCGAGGTAGCTCTGACCGTTGCTCTCCGGCTTGCTTGGAGAATTGCCTCCCGAGTTGTTCTTCCCGCTGATGGGCTCAGTCCCCGTTTTCCGCGTGTGTCTGTATCCCCTTGGGGTGAACCCCCCGGTTTGACAACCACGCCCGCGAGTCCTAGAATCCACGAGTGCTGGAGACTGAGTCCTTCCCGACATTGACGGAGAACCGGCACACGGAAGCTGTCCCTTTTTCCCCGAGGTATGAATAGACAAGCGCCATTAGCGCTCGACCGGATACTAGCGCTGGGTGAGAAGGCATCGAGCTGCACCGAAGCGGAGCTTGCCCGGATGGTCGGCGTATCGCGTGAACGTATCCGCCAGCTGAAGGTCCTTCTGCCCTACAAGCCGGTCAACACCAGGCAGGACTGCGTATCCGGCTACGGCTGGAAGGTCGAACGTGCGTTCTACACGGCAATGCGCCTGGGCATCGACAAGCTCGTCGCACTGGTTGACGTGCGCGGTGACGACGAGTGCTGGCCCTGGCTGGGCTACAAGGCCAACGGTTACGCGGTTTTCGGCCCCGGTCGCCACTATGTCCACCGGCGGATATACGAACGCGATTATGGGCCAATCCCCAAGCGAGCGCTGGTCATCCACAAGCTCGACGGTCGTCCCTGCTGCAACCCGCGACATTTGATACTGGCGACGGGACGCGAGAGAAGGTGGCGAACTCTCCGAGCCGGGTCCCGGGTCAATGTATCGGACGAGCTTCGGGGGCTGACACCGGCCAGGGTGCTGGCGATTCGACGCGCCTACGCGAAACTGCCGAAGGTGAAGGTGCATCGGCACGGTCGGGTGTTCGAGCGGGTTCGGCTCGGATGCACCAAAGCGCTTGCCGAGCGGTTCGGGCTAAAGAACAGAAAGCTGCTCGTCCACGTAGCGACCGGGAAGTCCGGCTCCTGGATCCTGTCGGGCAATCACTGATTCACAGGCCACTGCCCCATCTCCGCCGGCCCATCCCCAGGCATTTGTGATTGCAGATTGTCGATTGTAGATTAGCCGAACCCGCGCCAGTTTGACATCCGCGCCCGCGAGTTCTAGAATCCGGTGCAGGCATGCAGGTAACCCGGAGCAGAAAAAGGAGATACCATGTCAGACGAACACACCCGGTCGGAGTCCGATGGCCGCTATGAGGACAAGGAGCATTGCCACAAGCATCACCACAGGCATCATCGGGGTGCACATGGCGGGCCGATGATGGGTTCGATTTGGTGCATCGGCTGGCTGTTCAGCATCGGCTACCTGCACATGCCGTTCTTCTGGAAGGGCGTGCTCGCCATCATCATCTGGCCGTACTATCTCGGGGCAGCACTGGCGCACTAGACCCGGCCGTGGCTGACGACGATGCCGAAGTCACAGGCCGCGAGCTTCAAGCACACCGCTACCCAAGAGCAGCCCGCACAAGCCCAAGCACGAGCCCACGCTCTGGGGTTCCAGATTCTAGATCGACGATGCTAGGTCGGCGGATCGAAGACGGCTGACGGCTCTGCATTTACCGTCACTCGACTGCGGCTACGATTTGAGTCTGGCGGGAGCAAAGGAACACAGTCAGGGAGCAGTTGCTGCCGGAAATCGAGGACTTGGACGACGCGCAGGTGAGGGAGGTCGAGTTGACTTTCGGCCGCATCCTGATAACATTTGAGTCCGCACCGACAATATTTGAGGCAAGATTTCCGAGTTGAGACTAACGAATGATGGAGCGCAGTTGCCGGCCACATGGGCCGGTGACGGGCTCTGTTGATTGGAGACATGATGGCTGAATCCTGCTTTATGCTCGGCGGCCAGCCGCTGGAAATCCGCTGGCACGGGCGCGGCGGGCAGGGCGCAAAGACCGCGGCGCTCTTGTTCGGCGAAGCCGCGCTGGATACCGGGCTCTACATCCAGGCCTTCCCGGAGTACGGGCCGGAGCGGATGGGCGCGCCGGTGGCCGCGTTTAACCGGCTTTCCGACAAGCCGATCCGTTCTCACGCCGGGATGAAGAATCCCCGCGTCGTGGTCGTGCTCGACGCATCGCTCATCGAGCCGGCCAAGGTCACTGACGGCCTCGAGGACGGCGGTATCCTGTTGGTGAATTCGAACGTTGACCCGGCCGAGTTGCGCAAGCGGCTGAACCTGCCTGCGGGCATCAAGCTCTACGTGGTGGATGCGTCGAAGATCGCGATGGAGACCGTCGGCAAGAACGTGCCCAACACGCCGATGCTCGGCGCGCTGGTGAAGGCGACCGGGGTGCTTGAGTTCGAGCCGATGATGAAGGCAATCAAGCACAAGCTGGGCGAGAAGTTCCGCGGCGGCAAGGAGAAGTTCGTCGAGCCGAACCTTGTCAGCGTCCGCCGGGCGTACGAGGAGGTTCGATGCTAGCGGCACCGGGCGAAGTCAGAAGTCAGATGCTAGAAGCTAGAAGTCAGAAGCGAACGGCGAATGGCGAATGGCGAATGGCGAATGTGGGGGCGACATGGCGAAACTGAAGAGCTGGAAAGAGCTGCCTTGCGGGGCGATTATCGAGGACCCGAAGGCCGTGCTCGAGAACAAGACCGGCGCGTGGCGGTCCCAGCGGCCGTGCTGGAACGCGGAGAAGTGCATCCACTGCCTGAACTGCTGGATTTTCTGCCCGGACGCCGCCGTCATGGTCAAGGACGGCAAGGTGACCGGCATCAACTACGACTACTGTAAGGGCTGCGGCATCTGCGCGCAGGTCTGCCCGACCAAGGTGCAGGCCATCACGATGGAAGAGGAGAGGAAATGATACTTGCCAAGACTGGCAACGAGGCGCTGGCGTACGCGATGCGGCAGATCAACCCCGACGTGGTCGCCGCGTACCCGATTACGCCCTCGACCGAAATCGTGCAGATATTCGCCCAGTATGTGAGCGACGGCAAGGTGGATTCCGAGTTCGTGGCGGTGGAGAGCGAGCATTCGGCCATGGCCGCCTGTATCGGTTCGGCCGCGTCCGGCTGTCGGACGATGACCGCGACCGCGTCGCAGGGGCTCATGTTGATGCATGAGATGCTATTCATCGCCGGCGGTCTCCGACTGCCGATAGTGATGCCGATTGCCTCGCGCTCGGTTTCGTCGCCGCTGAACATCCACGGCGACCATTCGGATTCGCTCGCTTCGCGCGACTCGGGCTGGCTGCAGTTCTTCTGCGAAACCGTGCAGGAGGGCTATGACACGCTCATCCAGTGCGTGAAGATTGCCGAGCGGACGTCGCTACCCGCAATCTGCGCGGTGGACGGGTTCATCCTGTCCCACTGCATGGAGCGGATTGAGACGTTCGAGGACAAGCCGGTGCGCGAGTTCATCGGGCCGTACAAGCCGAACTGGAACCTGCTCGATATCAAGAAGCCGATCCTTGTGGGGCCGGCGACGATGCAGGATTACTTCTTCGAGTTCAAGCGATCGCAGATTGAGGGCATGAACCAGGCGCTGCCGATAATCGAGGAAGTGCAGGCCGAGTTCAAGCAGAAGTTCGGCCGGGGCTACGGGATCATCGACGAATACCGCTGCGAGGACGCGGAAGCGGTTGTGCTCTTGATGGGTTCGGCCTGCGGCACGATGCGTGACGCGGTGGACACGATGCGTAACCAGGGCAAGAAGGTCGGGATGGTGAAACTACGCGTGTTCCGGCCCCTGCCGCACCAGGTACTGAAGGAGTCACTGGCGAAGTTCAAGACGGTCGCGGTGATGGACCGCGCCGACACGGTCAACGCATGGGGCGGCGCACTCTTCACCGAGATAAGCTCGGCGCTCTACGACTCGCCGACGCGGCCGAAGATGCTTTCGTATGTGTACGGGCTCGGCGGCAAGGAGTTCTCGCTCACCGATGCCGCTACAGTGCTGGAGCAGGCGTACGCGGGTAAGAAAGAAGACCTCGTGACCTATATCGGAGTGAGGTAAGCCATGGCACGACTAAAGGACCTCTGTCAGAACCCCGAGCTCTTCTCAAGCGGACATCGCGCCTGCGCCGGTTGCGGCGAGGCTTTGGCGGTGCGGCAGATACTCTTGGCCGCGCCCCAGCCCGTCGTCGGGATCATGCCGACCGGCTGCACCGAGATCTTTTCGTCCATCTATCCGCAATCGGCGTGGCAGATACCGATGATCCACACCGCGTTCGAGACCGCGGCTTCGACCGCGTCCGGCGTCATCGCGGCCTACAACTTCCACAAGAAGATGGGCAACATCAAGGACGACCTGAAGTTCATCGCGTTCGGCGGCGACGGCGGGACCTACGACATCGGGTTCCAGGCTATCTCCGGCGCGTTCGAGCGCAGGCACAAGTTCCTCTACGTCTGCACCGACAACGAAGGTTACATGAACACCGGTATCCAGCGCAGCTCGGCCACGCCTTTTGGCGCGCACACGACAACTTCGCCGGCGGGCACGGCGATACCGGGCAAGACGATGCCGCGGAAGGACATCATGGAAATCATGATTGCCCACAATGCGGCGTACGCGGCCCAGGCCACCATCGCGCTCTGGAACGACCTTGTCACCAAGGTCGGCAAGGCGCTGGCCGCGGACGGGCCGAGCTTCATCAACGTGCTCGTGCCCTGCCCGCTCGGCTGGCAGCATCCCGGCAGTTTGACAATCGAGATGTCCAAGCTCGCGGCCGACACCTGCTTCTGGCCCATCTACGAGTGCGACAACGGCAAGTACAAGATCACCTACGAGCCGAAGGAGAAGAAGCCGGTCGAGGAGTTCATGAAGCCGCAGGGCAGGTTCAGCCACCTGTTCAAGGGCGAGAACGGCAAGGCGATCATCGCCGAGGCCCAGCGCCAGATTGACGCGCAGTGGGCATTGCTGCATAAGCGGCAAGAGGCGTTCGGGCAGTCCTGAGCAGCGCAAGCTCAAGCACAAGCTCAAGCGGGCCGGCAAATGCCGGCCCGCAGCCGTCATGGGAAATGTTGACCGGGTCCCGGGTCCTTACGACCGTCCTCGTCAGGTCCCGAACCAGGAGAACCGGCCGGCGCGAGAGAAGCCCATGCTGGCGGTCAGACGGAGCGATGGTCGGTTGGTGGTGACGATGTACATGAACGGCTGGATGCCACGCCGCAGCAGGTTTCGGGCGAGCGCAGTCGTCAGTGTCCTCGCCATGCCATGGTGGCGGTATTGCTCGACCACGTGGAGAAAACCCATGGAGCCGTCGTCGTGCATCAAGCCCCAGGCGACCGGTTGCCCCTTGCGGCGGATGCAGTAGCCCGGTCCTTTCCGGATGCGCGAGAGAATGTGTTCGGCACTTCGGCCGTAGGGCCATGCCCGGGCAATCAACTGCGCATCCGGCGGTCGCAGCCGGCTGACGCGATGCGTCTTGTCGATAACGAGTCTGCCGGGTTTGAGAGCGTACTGGTAGCAGTGGTTGTACCAAAGACGACGGCCGGCATCCGGCCCGCGCCAGTGGGTGCGTATCAGTCGACAGAAGCGGGTCGGCGTTGCGCCGAACCTCAGGCGCAGATTGCGCGGTACCTCGGCGAGGACACGGAGCGCTGCCGGCCCGGAGTCGGCGAAGAGCGTCAGCCTTCGCGTGCGGCAGAGGATTGCGTGCGGGTCGTGCAGGTCATCGGTCCTGACCCAGCGCAGCGAGGAGCCGAAAGTGTCATTGACGAGATGAAACATGGAACTAGACGCCGGGAGGTGTCGGGCAGCAAATCGCCGAACGAGGTCGAGATCACGGCATAGGGGCATGGGGGAAAAGATAGGATGGGAAACGCCGAGGTCAAGGCCCCGCAGTCGGACTCGAACAAATCAGAATGCAGAAGTCAGATACCAGAATTCAGAATGACGCAACCAGATCCCCATGCCTCTTCCTTCGTCATTCAGCCTCCTCCTTT